>Ga0310690_10007548_pt1 | contig 13982 bp, 16 predicted proteins | sample AusTroGonzalo_MG_2_FD_207661 | JGI IMG/M metagenome (GOLD analysis project Ga0310690, IMG submission 207661) | Bovine rumen microbial communities from tropical cattle in Woodstock, Queensland, Australia - Gonzalo_04 (v2) (version 2) | ecosystem: Host-associated > Mammals > Digestive system >... | reverse complement strand
TAAAACAGGACAAACAAGATCAGACTAAATATGCTGTTTTATAGGTAAAAATTAGACAAGAAACACTGTTTTTTACCCCGATTTGAGTTATTTTCGCCCCTATTAGCTGTTTTTTAGAGAAAAGCTATCCTTTGTATACAGAAAACTTAAACTTTTCTTTGTATTGAGATTAAATTTATTAAAATCTCTATAATTTATGGGGCATGCGGCAGAATCAGCATGCCCCACCACGCACTTTTGTCTTACATATCTACTGCATCCGCAATAAACATAGACAATTTACCTGCAGTACCTTCACCTGTGACAGTATAGTATCCGCGAATATATCGTAATAATCCGGCAGGCAATACTACTTTCACGACAGTTGCACCCGCCACGAGTGCAGAAGCAGCTACTGAAGTAGCAAAAACTTCTTTTTTAGTACTGAAATTGGAAGCCGCAGAAGTTTCCAAAGCAATCTTTACGGCTGTAGAACCCGCAAAGGTTTCGTCCACTCGTACAACCACTACAGTATGTGTATTTGCATTACCGGCAGCGGTCTGATCTATTACGTTGGTAGAGGCAGCAGTTGCCAAAATGGCTTGTTCTTCGGAAAGCACTAAACTATTATCAATTAACATATTTTTTCTCCTCTTAAGCTACCACATTTTCCGTGTCTGCAATAGCATCACAAACGTGAACGGGAATTTCGTTAAACGTCATCATCGGACGGCTGGTGATTTGATCCGGCGTATATTGGACATTTTGTTTGCTGCTGGCCAATTTGCGCAAAGCCGCTTTAACAGTACGGTTCATGTACCAAACCGGTTTACCTAGTTGCAAGCTTTGAATTTTTTCTTCCAATTCACACATTTTGTCAATCAGAGTGGACGGTACATTAGTGACATCAATGTTGCAAATACGACCGGCATAGCGCCAATCTTGTACGGCAAGTCCTAATTTCCACTCAAAATATTCCTTATAAGCAGGATATTCATTGTTGCTGGCATCGACGTGATTTACAAGGCCGTGATCTACCCGTTGAATACCGGCTTTGGATCCTTTCGGGAAAAAGGTAAACACTTTATCGGTATCCCACACCACCAAATAAATAGAGGAATTTTGACCGTCGGTAGAACCACCGGCACTAATTACATTTTTAGCACTTTCTGCGCCGGATAAAGCACTGTAGCGTGCGGCCAATCCGGTAAAACGTTCCGGTGTTTCCCCCGCATTACCATAGATTATGTTATGGGCCATTGTGTTGGACATCCCAGCGATAATTGCCTTACTTTGACCGGTACGTACTGCTTGTAAATTGCCTCCTTTTTCGGCAATCAGTTTATCTACTACCGAATAAGCTGACAAAGTGCCATATCCTTCCACCACTACTTTTGTAGTTGCTTTGGCCGGTTCAATGCCCTGATAAGCACGACGCCAAGTACCTTCGGGAATACCGGTACGTACCGCATATTCATGTCCGCTGTCTAAATTACTTTCAATTACAACTGCATCACCGATAATCGGATTAGATTTGCTTAATACTTCGGCGATAGCCAATTCTTGCCCGGATTCATCAAATTGTTTGGCGTAATCCAGCAAATTATAATGTTTATCTGCAATAATTGCCATAAATTTTCCTTGTTTTAAGTCGGTCTTTTTAAGACGGGAAAAGAGCTATTGCACTTTTCCGTACAACGCTTCAGCAAAGGTTTTATCTGTTTGATGGCGCGTCCGCCCGCTGACGGATTCATCTTCGCTGATTTGTTGGCTAATTTGTTGAAACGTTTTAACAATGGTCGGGTGGCTACCCAACCCCGTCACCTCTAATAATTCGCGCAGCTCCGGCCCACCGAAACGATCTGCCGCTTCTAAAGCACGGCAAATTTCCCGTCGATAGTTCGGACCAAATAATTCTTTGGTTTGGTCTTCCCATTTTTGCAGAATTTCTGCCCGTTCTGATTCGGTCTTTTGTTGACCGGAAGCAGCCACTGCCGCCTCCCATTCAACTAATTTCTGCACTGTTTCGGTGGGCAAATTAAGCTCCGCAGCCAAGGATTTAAAGGAAGCGAAATTTTCCTCACATCCTTGTAAAGTAGACGGTAGCTTTAGGTCTTGATAAACCGTTTCATCCGAATGTTTTTCTTCTTTTTTTAACAGTCGATCATTCTCGGAATCAGCTTCCGCGATGCTCGGCCGGCCGGATACTTCGTCGGCCTGTTGAATAGACAAATCATTAGTAGACAACTTATTTTCTGTTAGGGTAGTATCAGACATTATGCATTTCCTCACTTTCTTTGTTAAGTTGATTTTGCTCAGAAGTTAATTCCGAAAAATATTCTGCTCGCATTTGGGCTAACATTAAAGGCGAAATTTGAGCGATTTCTGCTTGCAGAAAAAGCCCTACACTTTTCTGTCCGCAATGAAAAGCAGTAGCATATGCGTCACCTGGGACAAAACCATGTTCGTCCAAACGAGCCGATTGCATAATCCGCCATAAAACGCGGCGTCCTTGCGGCAATTTAAGTAGACAAGCCAAATCGGCTGCATTGCGTTTTTCGCGTAATCGTTTATTCATGTTTATTTCCTCGAGGAGGAGAGGAAATTGATTTTCCTCTCCTATTCGCCAACGGGCGCTCGTTAATTTTAGGCCGCCCGTGTGAAGCGAAACCCCTTATCATTTTTTCTGTTGTTCTACTTGCTGAGATAACAGGGCTTCCTGTGCTTGTTGCGTTGCACGCAGCTGAGCCGTTTCTTCTTCAGAACGCAGCAGCACCGGAGGAACGCCCAACAAATCAAGTCCTTCTTCCAATGCAGCATCAAAATTCACACGGTCAAGCACTTGTGGATTTGCTTGTGCAAGCTGTGTTGTAAAAGCAATACCTTGCTCAATAGCAGCCATACCGCTTTGTTTTTGTGCTTGTGCGATCATCGATACATATTGAATTTTAACGTCTTCTCCTTGCATATTTTCCGGCGGCAGCGGGAGCACTCCCCTGCGCGCCATAATAGCAAAAGTGCGTTCAATAAGCGGATCTAACAATTCGTTTTTAAGCCGTTCTAAAACAGGCCCCAACACTAACATTTTTTCTTGATGACGCTCTGCTACTTCCGTAGCTGTCATATGCGCAAAATTTTGTGTACTTAACATCAAAAATACATCTGCAAAAAATTGTCCGCGAATGGTTTGTTTTACTTTTTCAATACTTACTTCCAATGCCTCCAAATCTACCGGCACCTGATAAGCTGGTTTAACTGCTGCGTCCGTCGTACCATTATAACGTGTCAGTCCACCGGGCAATAGATTTACTTCACCTTGCACATTGGAAGAAACCATCATTGGCGGATTGGTATTTTTGTCCAAAGCAATCAGTTTTGTTTTTTGCATTTTTTGCAACATTTTCACATCACCTAATGCCTTCCAACCCGGACCTCTGCCGTAAATATCGCTTGAATTTTTGACTTCCCAACGTGCTGCGATGACTGGAAATTCATGATAACCGCCCAGTTTTAACAAATGTCCTTCCGGCGTAAAATACGCAGAAATATAAGGCATGTGTCTAAAATCAGCTCTCTTTTCATCTGCCTGAGGATTAGGCATAATGACATGTTGTACTTTAAACCAATCGTTGCGTTTTTCTTGTGCGGCACTACGGACAGACAGGGGCAAATGCAAGAGTCCAAATTGCTTGGCCATTTGATCTGCCTTTAAGAAAAACTCACGTCCAAATGCATTAATATGTCCTTTTTCATCTGTGCCAAGAACATATTCTCCGGCGGTAAAACTGCGACAGGAAATAACCCTGTCAAAATCTTCTTCCAACAAAAAAGCCGCCGTACCGAACACCGCAATTTCTTGGTAAAAACTATGCAACACATGATACAGATTAGAGCGGGCAAAAACATCTTCCATCCGTCTACGCACTTCGTAAAGCCAACTGCGCGCGCCGCCTTGTTTATTCATCATTCCGTCGGATAATGTAAGTTCGAACCAACTACGGCTGGGACTAGTCAGGCCCGAAACCATTCCGGCACTTAATACTTCGACGGCCAACAACGGGTCCGAATCAATCAAACTGCGATGATCAATTTTTTTACCATCATTCGCTTTGTCCCCCTCAAAAAACCCACGCGTCGGGGCAATATAACGTGCCAGCTCTTTCCACGTTTTTTGCCATTCTTGTCCGTCGGCTTTCATGGCATCATACTGTTGGCGGAACACTTCCGCCGATAGATTTTTCTCTGAACTCATAATTCTCCTTTACCCGATAGATTAAAAGGGTATCATCTAAAAAAAACAAACAAACGAAAATAAAATTTATTAGTATATAGAAAACAACTATTAGGAGGCACACTATGGGTGGCTTAATTGCAATTTTGATTTTTGTAGTATTACTAGCTTTACCGGGATTTTATATCATTACCCGTTCTGTATTTCCGCGCGGCAGCAAAAAGAGAGCAACTTGGATTTCTATTATTCTGACAGTATTGTTAGTGTTTGTTTTAGCGTATTCAATGATGGGAACGATATAATCATCGTCTTATTTTTGATTTTGTGTAGCTTTATTTGATAATGCTAATTATAGCATATTTTGTTAGCATTGTCAAGTTTTTTAGTAAAACAAGTTTTCTCTTCTCAGTTGTTCACAACACATCATATTCTGTGCGAGCAAAAGTGCTTTTAAATGTCTTTTTTTGAACGGGCAACGCAAAAGTGAGCGCCAGTGCATCGGCCAAATCCGGGCTTCGGCCACAGCGTGCTTTCAAAGCATCCTTACTCTCCAAACGCATACGTCCCGCCGCATCAAAATCATATCGAACGGCACACAAATCTGCTTTGAGTTCGGGCAAAGGCGGCAACGCTCCGCCTGCTTCCAACCAAATTTTCATATTATTCCACATTTCGGCACGTTTGTTAAGGTATTGGCCAGTCTTTATCGCAGAAGCGCCGAAATTAACTTCCGTAATTTCAAAACCTAATTGACGCAAACGATCTATTACCCCTCCGCCACATCCGGCATCTATGAACACAGCATCCGGCCGAAATTCACCCATAGTTGCCGCTACCCGTGCCGATAAGCTCATCTGATCTAATTTTTGGTATACTTCGGGCGGAAACACTTGCAAACCACGCCGTTTTATAATCACACTACGGTCCGCTCCAAACCGTGCCGGATCCACTCCAATAATTTTAGGTGCATATGCCATTTCTGCCGAAGCATAATTACGCGCGCAAGCCTCTGAAACCAGACTAACGGGAATAAGGATGTTTTCTGTATCGGTCGTAAAATCACATAAATATTCTTGACGAAACAAGTGTTCCGGTGTACGACGACGTAGTTCTTCCAATTCTGTGGCCGCGATAATGCTAGTCTCATCGGCCCGAAACATCCCGCACCACCAATGTTGAGGATCTGTTTGCGCGGCTTTTTGGGCAGTTTGCCATAATTCATAAAACTGATTTTGTCCCTTGGGTGTTCCCGTAAAGACAACCCAACCCTCTCTGGAAAGCAGCATAGGACGCACGATTTCATCATATACATCCGGCTTAATTTGTGCATATTCATCCAGCACGACACCGTCCGCATATGTACCGCGCAGCGCATCCGGATTATCCGCCCCCAACAACCAAATTCTAGCACCCGTCGGCAAACTGACACAAAGTTCCGTTTCCGATAATTTAACGTTGGGTATAGGGGCCGAAAACCGACGAATATAATCCCATGCAATTAATTTGGCCTGTTTTAGAAAAGGCGCAATATAAAAATACCGTCCTGCGGAAAGCGGATTTTGCAAAGCTTGTTTTAATAAATGATTTATCACGCAAACAGTCTTGCCCATTTGGCGATGTGTCACCAATACGCAAAAACGGTGCGTTTCTAAAGCCGGATGAATAATGGTTTGCGGATAGCGCGGTTTATAAGGAATGACCACCGAAAAATTTACGGAGGATTTCTTTTTCCGAGACATCATTTCTCCCAACGGACTATAATGGTTTGCGGAACAGCTGGCATTTCTTTTCCATCGGTCCATCCCAAAATATTTTTCGCGGTAAATACAGCAAAAGAGGATGAATAATTACCGCGCAAACTATTCTGAATCAGTATATCCCCTTGTAAATCGCGCGCTTTTTTGGCAGCTTGCGCAAAGTCCGCATACTCTTCTTCCCATCTCATCAATTGAGCTTGCGTAATGCCCAACTTACGCGCAAAAGCGGCGAAAGTAGGTAATTCCGAAGCAGTTTCCAACAAAGTGACAGAACCATCTTTTTTTCGAATTTCTGTCACATGAAAGGGCGGCACATCAAAAAAAGCCAACAACCGCTCGGCAAATTCCGGTTGATAGGGAATTTCACTTTTCTTTTTTTTACTTTTTGATTTAGTAGATACTACAGACATTTCCGTTCCGGCAGGCGCCTTTTTTAAGGTAGTTAATTCTGTTTCATCAAACAGATTCTCTGTCACAGAAACAGGGCATTTTTTAGGCATAAAGATCCCCCGTACAGATCATCAGAAAATTTCATCAGCGGAAAACAACAGAAGAATATATAAGAGGACAAAAAAATACAAACAGGACTGTTTGTATAAATATATTATAGCAAATTAGACGGTTTTTGTCAAATATCAGACGACAAAAAACCTCTTCATCTTATACCAAAAAATTATTTTATCGTTGAGCACTTAACCAACGGAAGAAAGCATCTTCAAAATTGCTTGTGCTGTTGTAGCGATAAGCACGCCCCATAGCTTTTTCCGCCGAGAAAGGCCTATACATAGGCTTTCCGTTGGCTCCTTTCACAGCAAATCCGGTGGCAGGATCCCGTAGAGGTTCCCCTTGTGCAATCAGTGCGGTAAACTGCTGAAATTGCATACGATTAGACGGAGAAAGCCCCCACGAAGGATTAAGTAAAAATTGCACCATAGCATAAGCTTGCAAATACCAATCTTGTGTTCTGCCGCGTGCTTCCATCGTAGATAGAGAGCTTGCTTTCATAAATTCGTCAAAAGGCATAAAAACAACGGGAGGCCCTTTACGCGTTAAATTAGCTGCGCCCGAGTTGGTACGCCCGACGGAAGCTGTTTGCGGATTACGTCGAATATTTAATGTTTTTAAATCTTTGGACCACGGGCCGCCTTTACTGCCATTGTAGGCTTGATCTTCCATATACACAGCCAATCCCTCGTCTAACCAATTAGGCGTCATGATACGGCCTGTTTGATATTTATCAAAGAATTTTTGCGTAAAGATATGCACCAATTCATGGGTAAAAACTTCTTTCAATTCCTGTTGTTTGCCAGGCTCATCATATACGACGATTTCCCCGCGCGTCGGATAGGCCAGCGCACGAGTCCACGCCTTAGCATTAGGCTCGTATTTTAAGTAATTTGTATGATCCTGATATACGAAGACACGTACTTTATCAGACATCATCCACGGGATATTGCGACGTAGCGTAGCGTAGGCACTTTCAAAAGCCATGCTCATGTTGGACGAGCCAATCCCTCCGTCACGTTTCTGCGTATAAATAATGAAATGGGTACTATTTGTTTTCTGCCATTCTACTCCTGGCCGATAATCATTTGGGTTAAAAGGTTTGCCTTTGGTAGTGGCAGCAGGGACATACCCTGTTTGGCTAGGGGTTTGTGGAATGAAACGGCCCTGATTTGCGTTTTTTTTGGCTTGTTGGAGCATACGTGCCGCATAATCCAATTCTGCCTCTTCTTCGGCGTTTTGTGCCGTTTTTTGATTTTCCGCGACAGGAACCTCCGTTTCTATCGGCATTGGTTGGGAAGCTGCCGACTTAGCGGGTTGCGATGTTTCTGTTTGAGCGACTTTAGTATTTTGGGACGGCTCACTATTTTTGGCAGTTTCCGTTTTGGATGATGTGCTAGCAGTCGGTTTCGATTTGGCCGGAGGAGTCATTTTTTCAACGGGTGTCACCACACCGGACACATCCGAAGATTCCAAAGAACGTTTCAGAAATTCAATATTAGACGGAGGAGCTGCAATTGCCCCAGATTGATCCAAAGAAGATGGATATTCCGTTAATTGAGCGGCTCCAAAAGAAGAAACAATACTCGCTAAGACAACTAAAACGTATTTTTTCATGGGTGAAAATAATCTCTCTTATAGATATTCACTTCCCTGTGTAATTTCATACGTTATTTGAACAGGGGAACTGGCATTTGTCTGTGAAATAGTGGCCTTTACGTGAAAGATATAGTCATTACTGCCCGCCAAAGTGACAGGCACATAGCAAGTATGAAAAAGTTTACGCTTAGAAGAGTTGCAAGTACCGGAACCTGTAGGGCTATCGCAGTACATGTAAGTACCGGACAAATCACGTTTAAAAGCGTCATCTTTTTTCAAACTCCACAACATATTTACTTCAGCCATGCAGGATTCAATAATTGTTTGGGCAGACACATGACGCCGACTCTTACGTGCGGATACCGTATTAGACAAACTGGCACGCAAAAGCATAGCAGTTATACCTGCCAAAATGACAGCTATCAATAAAACTTGCATTAATGCAGCACCTTTTTTGTTCATATGTTTTCCTCAACTTCCCGTCGGTAAAGAAATAGCTTCTTCTCTCACATCGTTGACGATTGGCTTTGTATTTAATTCGGTGATTATATTTACCTGAACGAGTCTATTAGTAGCGTCGTCCCGTTCAAACAACGGAACCGGATAATAAGCCCCGTCAGCATTAGCGGAGATATATTTTACATTTGTTAATACTGGAGATCCGCTGGTGGAGGAACACTCCGGATAAGCTTGCGAAGCCGCTACTTCTAAACGAAAAATTATTCCGTCTCTAGTTGCATCACCGGAAGGGGTAATATTTGCAGTATCGTCGCCCCTCTTAAAGCAATAAACTATTTTTTTCGGTGCAACTCCGCTAATAATAGCCTCTCCTTGGGCAGTGCCGTTAGAAATAAATTTGATTAGAGAAACATAATCTCCATTAAAACTTGCCCCGTCCAAAGGGCCTTCCACTTCATCAACTACCGTAGCAGTAGCTAAATCCTTACGGAGTTGACGATAAAAACTGGTCAGGTTATTACTCAGCATAATTTTACTGCGGCCCACGCCGGATTCTCTCGCCGCCGCACGGGTGAGTGCGGCTAACGCAACCCCTATAATTCCCACAATCATCACCGCCAGTAAAACTTCAGTTAAAGTAAAACCGGCATGTTTTTTTAAATTCATTCCACGAAATAAACGTTTTTTCATAATGTAAATCCATTACACTCAATATGAAAACTAATCACAGGAGCCGGAACTTTTAGGTTGTTTGTAATATCCGTATCCAAATCTGCTTGTTTAAAAGGCATTGTTTTTGCACGGTAAGAGGCATCGTCATAAACAAATGTGAAAGAAGAATTATTATTTTTATCACAAATCGGCGGTAAATAACAACTTAAATCATTCTTAGGTTTGCCGTCACAGTATGTCTCACCACCGTCATCTTTGTAGGGAAGATATTGTCTGCGCGCTTTCATCTCGTCTTTAACCCGCGCAACCGCAGCTGTCATTTCGGCACGGATATCCGTAGCATTAGATTTGCGAGAAACGGATAACAGGACTCCGAAAGTTCCCGTTGCCACTACGGTAAGTAATAACAACGCAATCAATCCTTCCAACAAGGTGACACCTTTTTTATTTTTAAGAAATCTTTTCATAAGCAATCCTTAATCTTCCTCGGGTTCTTCCTCGGGCTCCGCTATCTCCAATGCTTGATTAACGCCCATATAATACCCTGAATTCACAGCATAGTTTGCCCCTACTTGTGAGGCGCTACCGCCGATTGCAGCTGCATAAAATCCGTTATAACACCCCTCTGTACCGGCTCCGGATATCGGACATACTTTAAAAGTGTAATAAAGGCCTTTAAAATCTTTCCAATCCAAGAACTGACACGCAAATAATTGTTGCACACTTACCGGAGCAATAGCTTGGCCCGGTATACCGCTGGCCGCAAAATTATTGCAAGTCAACGAGGCATATGTTTTTGCGTCATTACCCACAAAGGAACAGGCACCTGCATTTGATGCATTCCAACACGGCACGATATCCACTCCTTTATTGTACTGGTAGAAAGAACGACGAGCTTCCACCAATTTCCTTAGTGCATTCTTTGCCCGTGCATTTTGAATATCATAACGTATCGAGCGGAACGCAGGCAGAGCAAAGCTAAGCACTAGTGCAATCACTAGTAGCACAAACAAAACTTCCATTAATGTAAACCCTTTTTTCATAAGCATTTATAAATAAATTTTCGACTTTTTCGCGCTATTCTATTAGCCAATCACTTAATAAGGCGCCGCCTCTTCCCCTTTATTTCCGTATGGATCAATAAAGTAAGTTTTACGCCCTGCATCAGGTATTTTTGCGTCTTCCCTCGGCCACACATAAACTTCGCCAATATCACAGGTACCGGGATCACATAAGGAATACACCCATGTACTATCGCTCCAACCGCCGTTTTCGACATAACCGCATTTAATCAACCATTGCGGATAAATAATTCTACTAGGAGTAGCAAATCCGACATGAATCGGACACTTTCCATCTTCAGACGGACTTAAATCTGTCATAATCCCGTTGCCCCCGACCGCATAAGTATGGTCTATGCCATTATCCGTCATAAAACGCTGCATAGCGCCCCACAACATATCCGCCCTTGCTCTAGCAGCTGCCCAACGGGACTCCATAGCGCTCTGCCGATAACTAATTGTAGCGAACACGGCTAATGCTCCGATAATCGTAGCAGCTACCAATAATTCCACCAATGTAAACCCTTTTCTATTTTTCATAATGATCCATAATATCCTTTGTCGGAGGTCTCTTCATTAATGACAGTTCCGAATATGTCAACCCAGGCCCATTTATATTCATCTATATCGTTAGAACCGGACATACACGCATATCCCTTATGACCATTACAGTCATCATTTGTACCTATGCCTCTGTGATTTGACGCATTGATGTAAAGTGAATATCCTTTGTACTTTTGATTTTCAAAAGGAATTACCGACAAATAATTTTTCCCCCTCATCCAGGCAAGTAAGTTATCACAGGTAGGTTTTTTATCTAGTTGTGTTTGAACAGTAATCGGATTTGCATTGCCCGTGACTTGAAAGCTACAGCTTAGATTCGGATATTCCTCTTTTGTCAATCGTACAGCTGTCCCCAATTCCATCAATACACCGGTAGCAGCCAAATAGCGGTTGCGTTCCTGATTTCTTTTGTACACAGGAACAGAAGCCATAGTGACTAACACAGCAATAAGCACCACAACCATGACTTCTAGCAATGTAAAACCGCGTTTTTTGAGCTGTTTGTACATATAGGGACTCCTTTATTGCCCGGTACCGATTTGAGACAATTTGAAAATAGGTAAGAAGATGGACGCCACAATCACACCAATCAGCGAACCTACACCCACAATCAAAATCGGGTCAATAACGGCAGAGAAACGCGCAATGAATTGATCCACGTTATCTGAATAGAATCTGGACAAAGTAGCAATAATACCCGGCAATTTACCTGATTCTTCACCCATCAGCATCATTTCTGTCATTAACCCGGGAAACACACCCGCGGCGCGGAACGAATCTGAAATAGAATGTCCGGCAGCGACATCTTGTTTGGCCAGATGTAGTGCGTTTTTGATAATCACGTTGGTATCGAAAGAATCCTCCAATACCACAATAGCATTCAAAATGGTCACACCGCTACGCAACAGCGTAGATAAGGTAGTTAACATACGAGAATAATAAATATTCCGCAAAAATTTACCAAATATCGGCATAGCAATCAAGAAAGAATGCCAACGCTTTTTACCTTCCGGAGTTTTAATATAGAAGCGGAACGCCACAAAAAGTAGCACCAACATAACCAACAATAATACGCCATAATCAAGCAAAAATCCGGATACGCCCAACACAACGGTTGTGATCATAGGTAATTCAATGTTGAAGTCTTTGAAAATTTGCGCAAAAGTCGGCACGATACCCAAAATAAAGTAAACCAACACACCTACTGACGCAACGGTCAAAATAGCAGGATACGTCACAGCCGTGATAATTTTGCTGCGCATAGTATTTTGCGTTTTAATGTATGCTGCAATTTGCCCTAATGTATCCGCCAAATTACCGCCGATTTCACCCGCCTCCACCAGAGATAACCAAATATTATCAAAAGTTTTGGGGTGATGAGATAAGGCAGAGTGCAAGGAATTTCCTGCTGCCACGTCCTTAGCTACCTGATTTAATACCATACCCAAGCGCGCATTTGAAGCATATTCACTCAGTAGGGCAATAGCACGCACCAACGGCACACCGCCGGCGATCAGGGTAGACAACTGCTCCGCGAAAAAGGCCAATACGTGTCCCGGCACTTTTCCGCCGATTTTTTTACGTTGTCCTCCTTTGCCGAACAGAGAACCACCGCCTTCAGATACTTCCAATACTACAAATCCTTTATTCTGCAACGCGAAAATGACCCGATCACGGCTTTCGGCAGCAATACTGCCCCGACGTGTTTTACCGGAAACATCTTTTACTACGTAATTATACTTTCGCATACACTCTCTAATCCTCCGTAGTAATACCTAAAATTTCATCTACCGTAGTTAAACCTTTTACTACCTTACGCCAACCACTGGCGCGCAAATTGAGCACGCCGCTTTGATTCATAACTTTACGCATTTCCACCAAGTCTTGCGTTTTGTAAATAATATTACGCAATGTTTCGGAGATGCGATATACTTCATAAATAGCACGGCGGCCCTGATAGCCTGTTCCCACACATTTCGGACAACCTGCTGCTTTATAGAAAGTCCAGGAATTGACTTCTTTTGGATTAAAATGTCCTTCGTTAATAATCTTAGCAATCGTGGACGATTCCGGATGGTACGGGGTTTTGCAATACGGACATAAGATACGTACCAAACGCTGCGCAGCTACCAGCTCTAATGAACTTGATAACAAGAACGGTTCCATCCCCATATCAATCAAACGGGGAATGGCACCCAACGCATCATTAGTGTGCAAGGTAGATAACACCAAGTGACCTGTCAAAGCAGCTTTCAAACAAGCTTCCGCTGTTTCCGTATCACGGACCTCCCCCACCAGAATAACATCAGGGTCTTGACGCAAGAAAGAACGCAAACCCGCGGCAAACGTCAGCCCGATTTGGGGTTTCACCTGTACCTGGCTGATACCCGCTAATTTGTATTCTACCGGGTCTTCCAATGTCATAAAGTTTAATTCAGGTGTACGAATTGTGGTCAATACCGCATTTAATGTCGTAGTTTTACCAGAACCGGTAGGCCCCGTCAAAAAAATCAGTCCATGTGGTAAATTAGCCGCTTCCAAAAAGTCTTTCTTTTGTTCCGGTTCAAATCCCAATTTGTCCACGTTCATTTCACCTGTACCACGGTCCAAAATACGAAGCACCAACTTTTCTCCATATACCGCAGGACAGACAGAAACACGGACCTCAATGACACGGTTCTGATACTTAATACCGAAACTACCGTCCTGAGGTAAACGTTTTTCAGCAATATCCAATTTAGACAAAATTTTAATACGAGAAATAATGGCCGCGACGGACTCTTTGGTCGGCGGAGTACGTTCATACAACGAGCCGTCAATACGAAAACGCAAGCTTACGCGTTCATCAAACATTTCCAAGTGAATATCAGACGTACGCTCCGCAATAGCTTGTTTCAAGATAGCGTTTACTAATTTAATGTACTGGGAAGAAGCACCAGCTGCTTTATCTAAGTCTAAATTACCGGCATCGATTTGTACATCTTCATCGCCTGCTGTATTGTCCGGTGCTTTTTCAGCCTCATTCACTACTTCTTCTAATAGATTTTTATTTCCGTAGAAGGAGTCAATTACAGCCAGAATTTGGCTTTTGCTCGCAATAAATGGTTGAATTTCTTTTCCAACCATCATACGGATGTTATCAATCAAAAACAAGTT
>Ga0310690_10007547_pt1 | contig 13982 bp, 25 predicted proteins | sample AusTroGonzalo_MG_2_FD_207661 | JGI IMG/M metagenome (GOLD analysis project Ga0310690, IMG submission 207661) | Bovine rumen microbial communities from tropical cattle in Woodstock, Queensland, Australia - Gonzalo_04 (v2) (version 2) | ecosystem: Host-associated > Mammals > Digestive system >... | reverse complement strand
CCATGGCCAGCTTCGCCGTCGCCGGGTCGATGGTGACGAACGTGGTGCTCATGGTCACGGCGATGTCATCCAGCCGCTTGAGTTCCTTGGTGTTCTTCGGGCAGTTGTCGATGTCCTCGCCAAAATCAGAAGTCGTGGGAGCAGCGGCAAACTGGCCGCCGCCGGTGGAAGCCCCGAGGAGGCCGGTAACCTCACCGGTAGCCGGGTTGAAGCTCCGGCAGAAGATGCCCGCGTTCATCTGCAGTTTTTCGAAGGTATTCGCGGGAATCTGCGTGTATTTCAATAGTCTCACCCCTTGTTAGGTTGTCGGTGCTTGGAGATTGAATAGCAGGTACTTGACCCGCAAGGTATCATCGCCCTCCATCGGCATGTTCTGCCCGAAGGGCGAGACTTTGGACAGGTAGACGGCCCCGCCGCTGGTGGGGATGCTCACGCCCTCGCCAATGGCCGCCTCAATCTGGTCGACCTTGGCGTTGATGGCCACAAAGGACGTGTCCCTGTACCACACCCGGGCGTAAATCTGGGCCTCGCCGCGCCACTCGGGCACAATGTCCTGATAGGTGATGTACGGCAGGGCCGCATCGTCGGGCGGGGTATATTCGACATATGCCGGAATGCCGAAGCCGCTGAAAAACTGGTACAGTGCCTTCGAGACGTTGGTCATGTGAGCACCCACCTTTCAGCGGAGACCATGCCCACGGAGAATGAGGCGCGGTCTGGCGTGGTGCTGTCCTTGATCTCGGAAGTCACCCGGAAAACCGCGCCGTCACTGTTACGCCGGAATACGTCATGGTATTCTAGCGCAAGCTCCTTGTCGACATATACCGAGTAGACCTCGCTCAACCCCTGCTTTTCAGCCGTTCGGGCCTCAATAGAGGTGTCCTTGACGATGGCCGCATGAAAAGACGCGCCGTCAACCCATGCCCGCGTGAACCCACCCTGTCCGTCTGGGGATGTGGTCTTGTCCAGCATGGTGCAAGGCTCCCGGGCTTCTGCCATGAGACCGATCATCATGCGAGTTTCCTCCATTCGTTGAGACGTGAGCGGAATACGCCGCGCCATGTGGATGCGTCGGGGTCAAGATGTCCGCTGGATGTGCTGCCGGTCTTGAGGGTATACGAGTAATCCTTGAAGTTCTCGGACTGGTACGGGCCGGAGACATACTCGCCGTATTTGGCTTGCCATGCCTCGATCTCCGAAACCAGCGTCATAAACGCCCTCGGGGGCCGCATGTCCCAGATAACGCCCTCAAAAACCTCGTCAGCAAGGTCATTGGCCGGGTACTGGTATACCCCGTCGTTGAGTTTGGAGCCGCATATGCGGAAATACTGGCCGTATGTCAGGCCATCCACATTGAGCGTGCCGCCCGAAATGGTGAACGTCCCCGCATAGCGGTCTCCGACGAAATAGTTGTGGATGAAAGCGCAGATTTGCTCAAGCATCCTGCGTCACCCCTTTGCGCTTGGGCTTCCGCGTGGTGTCGCCTTCCACGGCCTTAATCAGCGGGAAGCCCATGCGGTTCTCGCTGCCGGAAAGCTCGGCGTATCGCGCAGCAGACACGCGCAGCCCCTTACGGGGGTAGGTTTCCCCCACATCATACGAGTGGTTATTGTCCTTAAGGTCGCAGAAAGCGACAATCACGCGGTACATACGCCCTCCTTACGCCCCGGCCTTGGCGACCACGACGGCAGAACCCGCAGCGATCACGGCGGAGGACTTGGAGACGGCAATGGTGATGATCTTGCCGGAGGCGGCGGTGATGTCAGCGGAACCGTTCCAGCTCGTCCAGCCGGAGGAGGTGCTGTCGCCCTTCTTGACCAGAATCGGGTCATCGGTGACCTTGTACACGTAGCTCTCACTGGCGCCCAGCGTGTAGTCGGTGGTGATCTTGGTGTCACCGACGTCGGTGCCCGCCTCGGAGGTCACGGTGATGCGGGGCAGAACGCCGGAGATGGTGCCCTTGATGACGCCCTGCGCGTACTCGACGAAGAACTGGATGCCGGACATGACCAGCGTCTCAAGCTGCGCCCGCTGCTCGGTGGGGATGTCGCCCTTGATGCCGATATAGCCCAGATCGTCGACGGTCAGACCGAACTTGCTGGCGATGTCGCCGTTCATGGTCAGATAGTACAGGACGATATTCTCCTTGGCGGTGGAGAAGAAGGTGCCCTGCGTGACATGGCTGGAAAGGATGACGGTGCCGAGGCCGAGGAAGTCCTCAATGTAGTTCATGCCGAAGGCGGTCTGAACGGTGATGCTGGCGGTCTTGAGATAGTCGCCGATGTCCAGCGGGTTGAGGAAATGCACGGGCTGGGCGGTATCGTCTTCGAACTTGACCTGCAGCTGTGCCCAGGCCTCGGCCAAAGCGGCCTGCAGGGTCTCCTCGCTGACCACGGTGGAGTTGGTGACCGCGCCGTTGATGAGGTTGAAGAAAGCGGAACGAACGGTTTTCTGCACGTCACGCAGCAGGGCGGCGTCAGTAGCCCGGACGGCCTCATCATAGCCGGACTTCATGATCGCCTCGGCAGAGACGGCCTTGCGCCACTTGTTGAGGGTGATGTTGCCCACGGCGGTCTTGTTGCGTGCGTACTGGGACAGCGGGATGACCGCGCCCTCACTGACGGAGCCGCTCTGCAGGGTGCCGGTGGTGGTATACATGTACATCGTGGTGCCTTCCTGCATGGGAATCTTGCGGGTCACGCCCAGCACCTCGATCAGCTTGGAAAGAGAATTGTGCGCGAACTGCTGGACGAAGTCCACCTCACGCACCTTGACCATCTGGGATTTGGTTACCAGATTGCTTTCGGCAGAATCGGTCAGATTGCCGAAAAGCTGGATGTTCATCTCAAAGGGCTTGTTCATGTTGATTTCACTCCTTAAAATCCGAAAAGTTCATGATTCTCGGCGATGGCCTGCTGCCGCTCGGCAGTGTCCTTTATCGCCAGAATCTCATCTTTGGTTCGCGTGTTCTTGCCGCTGGCGGGCGGGTTCGCAACGTTTGCGCCCTTGGTCTTGTTGGTCGTAACGTAGTCGCCCCATTCGCCTTTGATGGCTGCAGTCAGCTTTTCGGCGTTCTTCACGCCGCCGTCCTTGTCGAGTTCGACTTGGGAAAGATCGGTGTACTTGACGGCCTTGGCAATCCCGGCTTCGGAAAGCCCGGCTTCTTTTGCGGCCTTGCGCACGGCCTCACGCTTTGCGGCTTCGGTTTCCTTGGCATGGGTGTCGGCCTTGAAGTCATCAAACTCCTTTTTAAGGGCGTCGTGCTTCGCCTTCCAGTCCTCCCCGCCTTTCAGATCGTCCAATTCCTTCTGGAGACCCTTGGCCTTGTCTGCATCGGCCCGGAGTGCTTCGATCTGGCCCTTGAGGCCGTCCACCGTCTCGGTGTGCGCGTCAATCACGCTGTCGATCTGCTCCTCCGTGAGGCCCATGCCTTTTAGTAACTTACGTGTGAGTGCGATAAGTCATTCCTCCCTTTTCTTCGGTGGCTATACTTCGCCATTCGAGGATTGTTATATAAAAACAGCACCGCGATGCTTTGCAGTGCTGATTTTACCGTTATGCGTTTTTCAGTTCGTTTTCGAGCACGTGTTTGTACTCGTCCACGTGTTCCTCCACCGCCGGGCGAAGGAACGGCGTCGGGGCCATCGGAAGACCCAAGCGAAGCCGCCCTTTTTCCTCGTCGTAAAAATACCACTTGGAAAGCCCGCTGTTTTTGCCCGGCTGCACGTTGGTCTGAATCCAGTCAGCGGATGGGTTGTACTTGTTGCCGGTGCCCAGCTCCACATAAGCGGCCATGTCGAGGTTCGAACCTACGGTAACCGTGTCGCCATCAACGTGGTGGGTGATGCTGTTGCGGAGTTGGGCGGTGATGTCTGACCGCATGGGGTTCCCCAGAGGGCCACGCGGGGCGGTGAGGCCCTTGGCGTAGCTCTCGATCTTGCCCCCTATGATCTCAAGGGCGCGGGCCTTTGCCCGTTCCATGGCGGAAAGGACTTCGCCGCTGTTGTCGATGAACTGGACGTCAGCCATGCTTCTCACCCGTTTCCCGCTTTTCTTCTTCGATCATCGCCTCGATTTCGGCAACGAGCTTCTTGAGTTCCCCGTATGGGTCGTAAATAATCATCCTCCAAGCACCTTCTCAAACAGTCCGCAAAGCACCGGGTCGACCTTTTCCCGTTCGCCGAACCACCACGCCGTAAAGCTCTCGGCAATGTACTCATTCCCGTCTGCTATTGCATAGCCCGATATGTGTTTGCCGTATGTCTCCCGGCTTTGTGCGAGGAAGTTGCGCACGCCATCAATGCCCGGATATAAGTCGCGCAGTTCATGCCTTATATACTTGTCATCAAGCGCATGGCCAATTTCATGGACAAACGTACCTCGCATAAAATCGTGTGACTGACTGACGGCCTGCCGCCCGGTTTCAAGAAGCGCGGAGATGTAATCCGCTTTTGTGCCCTTGACCTTCCCGGAATCAAGAAGACTTTGCCCGGATGAAAGCACCGTCTTCATAAGCCCGTCAATTTCTGCAACATGCGCGTCGTATGTTTTCGCATTCTTGTAGTATGTCGGATTTATGTACAGTTTACCATCGCCGCCCCATCTGTATGCGGCCTCCGCTGTGGTGCTTTTGAACATGTTTGACCGCATGTTCATTGGTTCTATGCCGGACAGCTTGAACCCGGGAATATTCGTCTTTATATCGGCAAGCGTTTGATTACACGCATTTGCGGCATCAACGCTCAAACCGCGATACGAGACCTTGCCGTTATAACCCATAAACTGGGCCGCGTAGTCTTCGGCTTCCTTGATGGTTGCCGCTGGCACGAAATCGGCGTGCCGAATCTCGAATATCGGCGGTTCTTCGGCGGGTGCCGGTTCTGCCTCTCCGGCCTTCCACGCCGCCCACTCCTTGTAAGTCATGTCCCCGATCACTTCCCCGGTCTCGGCGTCCCTGCGCTTCATATCCGATGGGTAATCAGGATAGACATAAACCAGCGTACAGCGGCAGTTGTAGACGTTCGCCGGGTCTGCGGTGGGGTCGCCAGGGAACATGATGTCGCCCAGATCGCTTTCAAAGGGGTCATCAACCTCTTGCACCTGCCCGTCGAGGTCAGCGTGGGCGTCTCGGGTGTGGGCGTCCAGTGTGGCCATCCACTTCTTTTGAACGTTGATTCCGAGGTCTTGCGCCTGATGCAAGCCTTCTATCCTGCCCGCGTTCTGCGCCCCTGTATAGGCCGTTCTGGCGTTCCTGACGGCACTTGAGTAGCAAGCCTCTCCCGTCTTTTCGGCTATCCTCCGGGCGATTTCCGAGATGCTCTCGCCTTGAATGATGCCCTGCGTGATGGCGGAGGCCATCTGCTTGTTATAGTACGAAAAAGCCTTGTCCTTGACCACGCCCTTGGCGGCCTTGGGGAGGATTTGCGGGTCGCTCTTGACCAGACGGGCGACGGTGCTGCGGTCATACATGGTAAAGCCCGCATTGACGTTGGCGTCATGCTCGATGGAATATCCCATGTAATTGGCCCCTGTGGCGAACACGTCCAGCTTGCCGTCGTTGACGATCTTGGCGGCCTCCTTGTCAGCGTTGAGCAGCACGTTGTCAATCTCGGCCTTCCGCGCCCGCCACTGTGCACCTTGGAATACCTGCCCCCGCATCCATGCGTCGAAATCGGCCTGCGACATTTTGCCTTCGCTGACCATTTCCCTGTATCGCGCCTCACGCGCTGCATGGCCCTTCTCAAAGGCGTTTAGCTTGTCCTGTATCTCCTTCGCGGCCTGCTTGTAAACGCTTTTCAGACGCCTTTCTGTGCGTTTCACGGCAAGGTCGGTCTGCTGCGTCCCGTAGTCCATGGGTTACTCCTCCAAGGTGAACCGCTCCGTGTCCTCTCCGCCCTTCCGGGCCATGATGCCGTCTACCATGTCGGGCGTGATGTTGGGGAGCAGCTTGAGGATTGTCTGGTCATCCAGATATGGGGCCTCCGCGACCACCATTTGCACCTGCTCGAGCTGGTTGGCGACCATGTTGCGCTTGAACTCGGGCATGTCCTCAATCCCCATCAGGGCAAGCATTCGGCGTATGAACTGGATGCAGCGATACTCGAAGTCATCCGCTTCCTCGTCCTGCGTCTGGTATGCCGCCTTGATCTGCGTTGCTGTGACATTGCCCGCCGTCACGCTTTCGGGGTTGAATGCACCGAAGTCCTTGTATATCCTGTCCGAAATTCGGGACAAGTAAGCCTCCCGGGCCTCGTATGGGATGTCCTGCGTGTGCGGAGAAACCGTGCTGTTGTCTGTGTCAGCGACGGCGACATGCTGGAACAGCAGCCGCTCCCGGAATGCCTGTATGTCGCTGTCATCCATGCCCAGCGCGTTTCCGATAATCCAGTAAATCTGCGCACAGTCTTGGAGATCGTTGGCGAAGCCGGACTGAATCAGGTCATATGAATCAATGGCGGCCCTCATGCCGACGAGTGCGCTCTGCTTGTTCTTGCCGTAGAACGGGATAATGGGCAAGCCCGCGCTGTAATTCTCCTCGCCAACAACCTCGTCGCCGCTGGCGTCGGTGTGCTGGACAATCTGCTTGTATGCCCGCTTCGGGATGTACTCCTCAAGGTCAAGGCCCTTGCTTCCGTCCTTGGTCTTATAGGTGGTGTACCCGTCCTCCTCGTAGAGCACGACGAAGATCGGCTTTTTCGCCCAGTCGATAGACCAGAACCGAATACCGGCCCGGAGCCTGCCGTCAAATTCGTCATTCAGCGGCACAAACTCGGTCACTTTGAACAGGTGCAGGGAATACCCGGCATCACTGTCATAGTTGAGCAGGGCGTATGACGCACCATCACGCTCCCCGGCGTAGGCCACAAAAAAGAACGTGGTGTCGAAGTCATCCCCGAGGCGTTCTTTCGTCTCGTCGATGCGGATGGTGTTGCCCTCCTCGTCCACGTCCTTGCGGATGTGATCGGTGAAGCTCACGCCATTGCCCAGCGAGTATGTCACCCGCTGCGAAAGGAGCCTGTGGAAGAAGTTCGAGGCGATTCGGTTGTTGCTTGCCGTCGGGTCGGCGATCTCACGGCCCTGCGCGGTGAATATCCGCTTGGAGAAGGCGTTGATCGTGACGTTGAGTTGCCGGTCATAGGCGTCTGCGGCCTGCGCAATCTTGAACTCATCGCTGCCCCGGTGCTTGTTTATGGCTTCCCGGAGAAATTCAAGCCGGTTCGTTGCGGCCTCGAAGTCCTGATAGGTTATCATTGGTCATCACCTCTAAATTCCGATGAGGGACACGTAAGGCTTCGGGGCCTTATTGCCCGGCCTGCGCCAGATGCGTTCTGTGGCGTACCTCACGGCGTCGATATGGTGGTTGTTGGCGTCCGGGTAGCCGCTCATGATCTCCCCGTCCTTATTGCGCTCGTACTCATACGCCGAGAACTCCGCCCATGTATCAGGGCACCGCTCGGGGTCAATGATGATGGCCTTGAGCGACTGCAACCATTTCATGGAATAATCAACGCTGCCCGGGCCCTTTTCGGCTCCGTAGCAGCGCAACCCCAGCTTGTTATAGTCCGCCACGCTTTTCGGCTCGGCACTATCGGCGGTAATCAAGTCCTCCCGCGTCAGTCCGTGCGCCTTGAGCAGCTCGGCAGTCTCATTATTGCCCAGCTTCCACCGTGTCAGCTCCCCGAAGATGTAGAGCGTCTGTCTGGCCGCGTCATAATGGACGTCGTTGTACGCCCACGGGTCTGGGTAATAGCCCCAGTCAAGGCCATGGAGCACCCGGTCAAAGTGACTGATCTCCTCGTCGGTGATCTTCCGGGCCTCAACGTTCTCGAACACCTCCGAGCCTGTGCCCGTTGGTTCCCCCATGTACTCATGAAGGTATGCCCGCTCGTTTGTCTGCCGCAGATGATCGGCTTCGGCGAGGAACTGGTCTCCCAGCCACTCCGGCGGGGCTTCCAGATAGCAGGATTTATGGCAAAGCCTGTCGGCCCTGACCTCCAACGTGTCCTTGTTCGCCCAGTTGTCACGACTTATCGGCGGGTTATAGCTTTCGAAGTTCCAGAACCTCGACCCGCCGCGCATGGTGGACTGTAGAATGTTGCGGATTTCAGCACGCCCGGCAAACTGGTCTTTCTCCTCAAAGTGCGTAACGGCGATATACCCGAAGGGCACCTTGATCGACTTGATCTTCATGGGGTCATCCGCGCCCCGGAACATGATCTTTTGCCCGGTCTTCTTGTAGACCAGCTCCATGGGCGTCCTTGTGGCCCTCCAGAGGTTCGCCATGCCCAGCTCACCGATAGCCCACATGTACTGTGAAAACACGCTGTCCCTGATGGTATTGCCCACCTTGCGCAGGACAAGGGCGTGAGTGCCAGGGTTGCCTATCAGCAGCGGCGGGACGATCAACGACACAAAGGACGATTTGAGGCTTCCACGGCCACCAGAGAGGTCGTAATGCGTATGCCCGTGGGCCGCTATGTCATCGGCCAGCTCGTCGAAAGCGGGGCCTATGAGGTCATACAGGTTCATTGAGACCGTCCCCAGATGATGGTCACGGGCGCATCGTTGCTGGTTTCATTGGCGTAGGCCTTGCCATAGGTGCGCTCGAAGACGATCTCAATTGCCTTGAGCTGGTTGCTCACGCTGACGTTGGGGTCGCAGATGATCTCCTTCAACCGCTCTGCCGCTTCCGGGCACAATGAGCGAATCATTGCCAAGGCGTCCTTCTGCTCTTGCGTCTGCTTTGGCCTGCCCTTGGGGTTGCCGCTCTGTCCTTTTTGAAATGGGCGGCCCGGCCCGCGTGCTGATTTTATGCTGTTTCCTGCCATATGCCGCCCTCCTTCCCTCTTTTTTGATGGCTTCTGCGGCTGTTCAGTGTGTTTTACCTGCTGTTATTCGCTGTTTTGTAAATGAAACAGGCCGCCTTTGATGCGCAGATGGATTTCTGACACACAGGCGGCCTCCTATGATCGGCACCCCATGGCCGACCATACGGACGGGCTTGTCAGGCGTTGAAGGAGACGCCCCGCCCCATTGAAAGGAGGTGAACCGCAAGCCGAAGAAACGCTTGCCCGATGCCACTGGTGGACACGGTACGAATCGAACGTACTCCCTGCGGCGTGGTTATGGGGTCTTCCCCTAACGCATATCCGGTGCACCAAATATGCGCCACCTTCATCGCCACCGCTCTACCGGTGAGCTACAATGCCCATAAATCCTGGGAGAACGCGCCCCGGCTCCGCGTTCTTTTCCCGAACCTTCCGCGTCCCCACCAACGCGAAGGAGGCGGCGCGGGTGAAAAGATCAAAAGCCCCGCGCCCTTTTTAGTCCCGCGCCAAGATTATAACCCGGACGCCCTGCCTATGTTGCAAAATACTAGCCGGGAAGACCACCCTCCCCGGCTTTTTGCAGTTTAATAATACCACGGAAAAATAGGGGCTTTCAAGGGTCAATTTCCAATTCTTTGGGCACTTTTACCTTGAGCAGGGCTTTTCCGTGTAGGCGCGTCACCCATCGCCGATCAAGCTCCATGAGTTCAGCAACCTTGTCCCATGTGTACCCGTCGAGGTAGTAAAGTTCCAGCACTTCCCTGTAACGCATCTCGGTGATCGCGTCGATTGCCTCCATGGCCAGCCGTTTGATCTTGCACATCTCACGCACTCGAGCATTGACGGCCCGCTCAAGCTCAATCAGCTTGTCTGCGGTATCTGTCCAATCTGCAGTGCCCCCGCGCGGCATCCCAGTTAAACGCGATAGCCTCCCAGCCTCCACCTGTGCCCGCAACCGTTCCACGCGCTCTGTTGCCCGGTCAATGCGCCGGTCAACCTCACGGGCCTGCCGCAGAAAATCCTTCGCCGTCATACGCCCTCCGCTATCTGTGACTTAATCGTGCTTTGAGCCGTTCGAGCTTCCAATCCCGGGCACGCTCCACGGCTTCGGTGTTCTTAAAGATAATGCGCAGTTGCTCCATGGCGATCTCCACATCCGCCATTGACTGTGTTACCTTACCCACGGCCCGGTCTCGAACCTCAATCCCCTGTGAGCCGTTTATGAATGCCCCGGTAATCGCGCCCTTCTCGAACTGCACCAACCCGTTCCCCAGCTCGTCCAGTGCCTCGATTGCCTGCAATATCTGATGGATGTACCCGAAGCGGTCAACTGCCGCATTCAGAATTTTCCAGGCCTGTTCGCTGTTCATGTTTCCCTCCTACATTCCCGAGACCATGCGCTTGTATTCGCGCTCTGCTTGGAGCAAGTCGCCAGTCTTGGCGATCTTCCATAGCTTTTCGCGCTGGTATTGGCTCAAAATCTTGCTTGCCTTGATCTTGTTGCGGAATACTTGAATGCGGAGATAGTTGTACCTCAAAGCATTGTCTTCCGGCGTCAGAGTGTTATAGACAAGCCGCCTGCTGTTATAGCCCCGCATGATGCTCCTCCTTCTAATTCAAACATATTTACTTGGGCTGTTTCACGTTCAAGTCGTTGCTTTGCCATCGCGTAGTATGTAGGGTCAATCTCAAATCCCCAGTATTCCAACCCGGCCCTGTGAAACGCTATCAGGCTTGACGCGCTGCCAACATGAGTATCGAGTATCTTGTCACCATGTTTCGCAAACTTGCCTAAAATCCACGAATACAACATTACAGGCTTTTGTGTCGGGTGAATCCGTTGTTCCTTGTTCTTCATGTTCTCCTGTAGCATCCCGTTCCACTTGTACTCAAAGATTCGTGATTGTCCGGGAAGATTCGTCCAGGCGATTTCGCAATCTGCTTGATCTAGCCCACGACGTTTCTTATCCCACACAATAATGCATGACGCCGCGCCCAAATGGTCAAGCATGAAATTCCCGCCCCAGATGATTTGGCGCTTACTTACCCGCGCCAACTCTCTGAAATAACCTTCGTCGGGTGGGCAGTCATCCGCGAAGGTGTGATAGGGTTTCCCGGATGTACCCTCGTTCTTATAATTTTTCCGTTTGGAAGCACCACCGAACGGCCTACCCCCCCCCTACAATTTTACCATCTTTGTGTGATGCCACGTTGATACCATATGGAGGGTCAACAATTGCAAGGTCAAAGAACTTGTCGGGGAATTGCTTCATACCCTCCATACAGTCCATGTTGTAAAATCCATAATCAAGCAACTGCTGCATTTAATCCTCCTTCTCAAGCCGTTCTCGGCGAATACTATCCACAACCACAATACTCTCCACAACCACATCTGCAGTTTCGGAGACCTTCACCTGTGCGCCGCCCACCATGGTTATCACGGTATACATCCCGTCCTGATATGTGTATGGTTCAATAGTTGTTATGTTCGTGGCGTTCACAAATACCGGGTTACCATCGTACACCGACGTCAGTTTGATAAAATGCATTGCTCATGCTCCTTTCGTTATCCATCCATCTTCGCGCCACAATTTGGGCAATAGTTGTGTGCCGGTTCTTCGTCCTCAAAAACGCACCCGCACTCACTGCACTGCCATTCGTAGTAGACCGGGCTTCCGTCTGCGTATCCATCAAATTCAGTCCCGATAAACCGCCCATGTCGCACCGGCACAAGTTCTTCGTTTTCCAGCATGTTCGCTATCTGCCGAATTATGTACCCGTGCTTCTTGTCCACATATCCGTCCAGCACATCGTTGGCTATCCGTTTGCCAAGCTCGCGGCAGACATCGTCCGGCACTATCGCCGCCATACTTCATTCCCCTTTCGTTCTATCATCCATCTTCGCGCCGCAATGCGGGCAGTATGGTGTTTCATTCGCTGTGTCTGTACATGTGCCACACGCGCTGCAAGATACCCACGGCATAAAATCATCGTCATGGAAAATCCACCGACCATGCACCACAGGCGCGGCATCCACGGCGTTCACGTCCTCCACGGCATCAATCGCGTCCAGCACCCCGCCAAGCCAGTCCTCCCGTTCCAACGGATTCTCGCACACCTTGCGGATATAGGCTGCATCCGGGAAAGCCGTCGCGCCCACAATCGCGTCAATCGCCGCCGCCCGTGAAATAAGATCATCCATTATTGCCCTCCCTCATGTCCGCCCCGCAACTCGGGCAATACGAAAGTTCTTCCTCTCGCGTCCAACTGTTTCTTAGCCCTTTCATGTGCCATTGGCACTCAGAACACTCATAGTGCCCATGATATTCAGGCGGCATCATACCAACCATCTTCACCCACCGCCCACGCTTCACCGGCACCGCGTCCACGACGGGGATACCATTGACCAAATCTGTTATGATGGCGCGTTTCTCGTCGGCATCATCAACTTCGTATCCGTCCTCGTCACGCCATCCCATATTGGTCATCAGATAATCAATCGCCGCCGCCCTTGAAATCAGGTCATCCATCGTTAGCCCTCCTGTTCCTTCACCCAATTTCTCCATTCCACAAATCAACCATAGCCCTGATTGCGCCAGACCTATTCTTGCTCCCATTGTTTTCAAGCGTCTCTGCAATATGCAGAATCCACTCCACCGGGATAGCGTCGATGGTGGGGGCATCCATAATTTCTTCTTGAAAATCTATCGGCAAATACATCGTAGTGCTACCGAGATTCTTGCTAACTTGTCGAAACAGCGCGTCAGCGTCGATCAACCGCATCGTCTGCCCTCCTGCTCACTTGTCATTATTGGCTATCCAACCTGCCCACAGAATCGCCGCCGCCAGCAGTTTTGTGCCATCGTCAAGACTTACAAATTTGGCAATAATCCCAAACAATATACATGCAAAGCACAATTTTATTGTTCCCACGGTGTCGCCTCCCTCTGCTCGTTCCATTTCTGGGCGCTCTCTATCTCTTCGATTGCCCTTGTTGGATGCGTATAGTCAGTTCCAAAGTCTCCGTTCGGGCAGTAGTAGCAAATCTGCGGCTCGTGATGACCGGGGCAAATCTTCCTGTATACCTCGGATTGCAGTTCTGTTCCGCAGTTCGGGCACTTCATTCCCACTTCACCGCCCTTCCGCAACACGAACAATAATTTGCCCGATATGTCAATATGCAATTACACTCCGGGCAAGCCCAGTCCCAAGTTCTTAATCCAGCAAGTTCCACATCGTTCTTTTTCGGCTCAACCGCTTCCTGCGCTTTCAGCAGGGCGATGGCCTCCTTTGTTAATCTCATCCAACCCTCATACCACGGCCCTGTTATGCGCCCATCAAAAACCTCAACGACGTGTTCCAGCCCATTGATAACACTCTCCCGGTCAGTCACCGTCGCTCACCTCCCCGTACTGCCGAAGCCGTTCTCTTGCCGCTCCCCGGCGGTGATCTCATCTACCACCTCAACCGGCTCGTATCTGACCGGCACCACAAGCATTTGGGTGATCTTGTCACCCGCCTGCACGCTGTAGTCATCCTCCGAAAGGTTGAACATGTGTACTAAGACTTCCCCGGTGTACCCCTCGTCCACGATGCCGAATGTGAGAATGTCCTGATTGACCATCAGGCCGCTTTTCGGCTGCAGGATGCCCGCCGTTCCTTCTGGAAGCTCAACATGTACACCCGTGTGGAATGTGGCCGTCTGGTGGGCCTTTACGATGCCGCCGTGCATGGCGTACAGGTCAAGCCCTGCGTCGCTTTCGTGCGCTCTCGTTGGCGTCTGTGCGCCCTCTGACAGTTGTACCCGCATGTTATGCCTCCTTCTCCATCACAACGTCCTCGGTGACATCGCCGGTGAACCTGATCTCAAGCCCAATGGTGTCATAAACCTCTTGGATGGCGTCCGCGCTGTTCAACGCGAACACGAGCTTGTTATACGTGGTGTTCAGCACCTCCGCGCACTCATCGCGCTCGAACCCGTGCAGCTCGTGGAGGGCCAAGCAGATGGCCGCGAAGCACGTCCGCAGGGTCGCATCCTCCCCGGCCTTCACGCCGTCGTTGTAGGCCTCCGTCTCGCACCTGTGCAGGTCTTCAACCGTGATGCCGTTGCGGTTGATGCGCTGGAAGGCCTCATTGTCGGCCATGATCTTCCTC
>Ga0310690_10007545_pt1 | contig 13984 bp, 9 predicted proteins | sample AusTroGonzalo_MG_2_FD_207661 | JGI IMG/M metagenome (GOLD analysis project Ga0310690, IMG submission 207661) | Bovine rumen microbial communities from tropical cattle in Woodstock, Queensland, Australia - Gonzalo_04 (v2) (version 2) | ecosystem: Host-associated > Mammals > Digestive system >... | reverse complement strand
TTCCAACGGCTCCACTGCTTCACAGTGCCGGCATAGCAGAGCAGCAGCATGCCTGTATAGAAATAATAGGTGGCGGGGTAATAGCTCTTCATCAGCGTCCAGGCGGCCTCGTTGGTGGGGTCGATGGCGTAGGGCAGCAGCAGCGTGGCCATGGAATAGACCAGGCACTGCAGCTTGCGGTCGGGCCAGATATAGGAGCTGTGTTCCTTGGGCTCCTGACAGGTGTGGAACCAGCGTACAACGACAAATGTCCAGCACGTGGTGATATAAAACATAGCGGCTAAACCATAATAATAATACTCGTTCATTGTGTTTGTTTATTTCGTATTTTGTTTATCCTGATTCTTTTTGTAGAGTCTGCGCTGCCTCCAATTACTATGGTAATAGAGGGTGTAGAAGAAGCCCACCCACGCTAGGATATAGACGATGACGAGGGGGATGGAAATCCACAGGGGCATGTTGAGGAACTGTTGCATGTACGTCATTTTTTAAATTTCGGTGCAAAGGTACAAAGAAAAAGCGAAGAGGACTTGTTTTTTTGTCACTTGGTATCTCACGACTTGATTCTGAGATATTTTTTACTATCTTAAAACTTGTTTTTGAGATTTTTTTTTTGCCATTTCATCGGGATTTTGTAATTTTGCCCACGAAAAGTGAAAAAATCTTATTAAAGTGTTGTTCTGAGACAAATATTAAATGATAGGAATCACAGAAATGCAATATGGCGGAATGCTGACGACGGTGCTGCTGGCACTGACGGTGGCTTTCCAGTTGCCCAGACGAACGATGAGAAACAAAGTGTTCGGTAGGGCACGCTGGATGATGGCGGGAGGACTGATGCTGATAGCGGTGCAGTTCCTGCTGCAGTACATCGGCGGCTACCGTCAGATGGGCATCACGCAGGCCGTATTCTGGAACCTGATATTCTTCATTCCTTGTAACATCACCATCAATCTGGCCCTGCTCTACGTTCAGCAGAAAGGGCGCATCAGTCCATGGGACTGGAACTTTGGCGGGGTGATGTATCTGGTCGCCCTGACACAGTTGATAGCCACGTCGCTGGCCGACGGCGTCCCCTTTGAACAGGAGTCGGAAGCGCTGAGAACCTCGGAATATGTGGGGTCAGCGCTGTTCCTGCTGATACAGAGTCATTATTTCATGTCGCTATACAGGGGCTACCGGCGTATGCAGCGTGCTGTGGATGAGTATTATGACCGCGAACGTAAGGACCTGCTGGGATGGATGGGACGTAGCGTGACGATGCTGGCCGTCATCACCCTGTTCGTGCCTGTGGTGATATTCCAGGAGGGATGGATGCTTACCGCCTTTGCCTGTGCGTTCTTTGCCATCATCTATTATTGTGCCAGCTGTTTCCACACCTATGGCATCAGTCAGGACTTACAGCGTGTGGAGGAGGCTGAGGAGATCTTGGACGACGAAATCTCCGAGATCACATTGAGTGAAGAGGACCTGCAGCGTGTAGGGAAGGCCATCGAGAAATGGGTGAAAAAGGGTGGTTACCGCAAGCCGAACCTGACGCTGACCTCTGTGGCGACGGAACTGGATGTGCAGCGTTATTTGCTGAAGGCATGGCTGCAGAATTCGGAGTTTGGCCGTTTGAATCTATGGCTGAACCATCTGCGTGTGATGGAGGCGCGGCGCCTGATGAAGGAGAAACCTACCTGGTCTATGGATATTGTGGCTGAGGAGTGCGGCTTGAGTCTCTCCAGTTTCCATCGTGTGTTCCGGCAGAACACAGGAATGACCCCGTTCCAATATCAGCGTCATCGGGGAAGGGTGGAAAATATTAAATAATCTTAAATAGTGGGATGCGCAAGGATGAGGAGTTGTATATGTCACGAAATATCCGTACCTTTGCAGCCCGAAAATGAGAAAAAGGCTTGCTGCTGAGCAAATGACTCTTTAGTGGCGGGCAGATTATTAAACATTAATTAAACATTACATTACAATGAGTCAAAAAATTCGTATCAAGCTGAAGAGCTACGACCACAAGTTGGTTGACAAGTCAGCAGAGAAGATTGTGAAGGCCGTGAAGGCTACAGGTGCTATCATTAGCGGTCCTATCCCCCTTCCCACTCACAAGCGTATCTACACCGTGAACCGTTCTACCTTCGTTAACAAGAAGGCTCGTGAGCAGTTCCAGCTGTCAGACTACAAGCGTCTGATTGACATCTACAGCTCTACTGCAAAGACTGTTGATGCCCTGATGAAGCTCGAGCTCCCCAGCGGTGTTGAGGTTGAGATCAAGGTGTAGTTTCTGATTGAAACCATCGAATAGAAAAATGCGGTGCTTTCCTTTGGGGAGGTGCCGCTTGTTTTTTTTTATTAAATAAACAAAAAATAGAAGGCAAAGGCGATGTGGTATAGTTTTTTATCACTATCTTTGCAAAATAATTGAAGAATTCAAGTACAATTTAAATAAAGAACAACAATGAAAAAAATCACATCACTACTCTTGGTTGGTACCGCACTGCTGATGACTGCATGCTCTGGCAAGCTGGCTCCGCTGACCCCTGACAACTTCAACGTAACTCCCAAACCCCTGGAGGCTCAGGCCGGACAGGTGGAGGCTACCGTCAACGGTATGTTCCCCGAGAAATACATGAAGAAGAAGGCCGTGGTAAAGGTTACGCCTCAGCTGCGCTTCCAGACTGCACAGGGCGAGAAGGTGCTGAACGGCACCACTGCTGCCTTCCAGGGTGAGAAGGTGCTGGGCAACGATCAGGTGATCTCGTATCTGGTGGGTGGCCGCTATAACATGAAGAGCACCTTTGACTATCAGCCTGAGATGCAGAACGCTCAGCTGTATATGACCTTCGACGCTAAGGTGGGCAAGAAGAAGGTGCAGATACCCGATGTGCTCGTGGCCAACGGCATCGTTGCTACCTCGGAGCTATACCGCCGTACCATCCTCACGGCTAATGCCGCCCTGGCACAGGATGAGTTCCAGCGTGTGTCGCAGCAGAAGCAGGAGGCAAACATCAAGTTCCTTATCGGTCAGGCTCAGCTGCGTAAGAGCGAGCTGCAGAACAACTCCGTGCAGGAGTTCGTGAGACTGCTGAAGGATATCGTGAACAACCAGGAGACCATGGTGTTCGACAACCTCGAGGTGTCGGCATACGCTTCGCCCGATGGTGGCTATGACCTGAACGAGAAGCTGGCTAACAAGCGTCAGGACGTGACCAACGACTATGTGTCGGGTGAGATGAAGAAGGTCAAGGCCAAGGCTCCCGTGGATACGAAATATACCGCAGAGGACTGGGAGGGATTCCAGCAGCTGGTGGCTGCCAGCGATATCCAGGATAAGGATGTCATCCTGCGTGTGCTGTCAATGTATCAGGACCCCGAGGAGCGTGAGCAGCAGATCAAGAATATCTCTGCCGCCTTCCGTGAGCTGACCGACGGCATCCTGCCTCAGCTGCGCCGTTCACGTATCACCATCAACTATGAGCTGATTGGTCGCGACGACGAACAGATTATGCAGCAGCTGAAGGACGACGCCACACAGCTCTCTGTAGAGGAGCTGCTCTATGCTGGCACGCTGTATGATGATATCGCCGGACAGGAGAACGCTTATAAGAAGACCACACAGATCTATCCCAACGACCCTCGTGCCTATAACAACCTGGCCCGCATTGCACTGGCTCAGGGTAAGGACAGCGAGGCTAAGGAGTGGGCACAGAAGGCTCTGAACATTGACCGCAACCAGGCTGAGGCTAACGTCAACATGGGTCTGCTGGCACTGAAGCAGGGCGACATGCTGGCTGCCGAGAACTATATTGCCAAGGGTGCTACTGCCAATGGCGTGCAGGAGGTGCTGGGTAACCTGCATCTGGCACAGGGTAAGTATGCCCAGGCTGAGCAGGACTTCGCCAAGGTGCAGTCGAACTCTGCCGCCCTGGCACAGATTCTGAACAAGAACTATCAGGCTGCTGCCAACACGCTGAAGGCTGTGAAGAACCAGGATGCCACCACCGACTATCTGCGTGCCATCCTCTTGGCTCGCACTGGCAATAACGCTGAGGCTGCCAATGCCCTGAAGCAGGCTGTGGCCAAGGATCCGTCGCTGGCTACCTATGCTGCCAACGACTTGGAACTTACAAAGGTTCAGAAGTAATGAAGCGAGCCTACATCTTCCGCTCGTCGGTTGCTATTCTCTATCCCCTCTTTCTGCTGTTCCTGATGGCCTGCGGAGAGAGGGGTGGTGACTGTCTGGTGGAAGGTAAGTTTAAGAATATCAATCAGGGCGAGTTCTATATCTATAGCTTCGAGACGGGACAGAAAGATACGGTGGCCGTGCGTGAGGGAAAGTTCATCTATAGAACGCCCGCCAACGACACCACGGTGCTGTTGCTGCTGTTTCCGAACTATTCCGAGTTGCCCATCGTCATCGAACCTGGCGGCAAGGTGAAGATAGAGGGCGACGTGTCGCACCTGAAAGAGACGGAGGTCACGGGTACCGACTATAACGAGGAGATGACCGCCTTCCGTCTGCAGTCTAATGAGATGATGCCCCCCGAGGTCAAGAAGCTGGCCAAGGATTATATTACGGAGCATCCGCAGTCGGCCCTCGCGCCCTATCTCTTGCGTCGCTATTTCATCCTGGCTGTCGATGCCGACCTGAACGAGGCCTATGAGTTGTGCGGGCTGATGCTGAAGGCTAAGCCTAATGACGTGCCGATGATTCAGTTGTATAACAGGTTGAAGAACGTGGCGAAGATGGGCAACAACAAGAAGCTGCCGCATTTCGATGTCGTAGATACCAAGGGCAAGAAGGTGACTGACAGTCTGCTCAACGCCAAATACAATGTTATCACCGTCTGGGCCTCGTGGAACAGTGACTCACAGAACCTCATGCGTCGGCTGCGCTTCTTGCAGAAGGACCATCCGAAAGACCTGAAGATTATCTCCATCGCCCTTGATACCGACTCGTGCGAAGGTAAGAAGATCCTGAAGCGCGACAGCATAGAATGGCAGAACATCTGCGACGGCAAACTGTGGGACTCGCCCCTGTTGGGCACCCTCGGCCTGACCTTCGTGCCCGATAATATCGTGACCGACGAGAAGGGTAACATCAAAGGGCGTTCGATGAAGTTTGACGATATTAAGGACTTGGTGGAGAAATCGGAAGATTAAACATTAAACATTAAAGATTAGAATGTTAGTCAACACGCACTGCGCAGCCGTCATGGGTCTCGAGGCCGTTCACGTCACCATCGAGGTCAACATAGCCAGGGGTACCCTGCTTCATATGTCGGGACTGGCTGATACTGCTGTGCGTGAGAGCATTGACCGTATCAAGGCTGCACTGGGCAATAACGGGTTTAAGTTTCCCGTGGCTGACATCACGGTGAACATGGCGCCTGCCGACATCAAGAAGGAGGGTAGCGCCTACGACCTGCCGCTGGCCATCGGCATCCTGGCTGCCAACACGAAGGTGAGCACCGAGATGCTCAACGACTATATGATGGTGGGTGAGCTGGGACTCGACGGCCGATTGTTGCCAGTGAGAGGTGCCCTGCCCATAGCCATTATGGCGAGGGCCCAGAAGTTCAAGGGTCTGATAGTGCCCTCGCAGAATGTGCGTGAGGCGGCGGTGGTGAACAACCTGCAGGTCTTTGGCATGGACTCGCTGCTCGACGTCATCCGTTTCTTTAATGATGGTCCTCTCTTTGAGCCTACTGTCGTTGATACCCGTCAGGAGTTCTACGAGCAGCAGACCCATTTCGATTTTGACTTTGAGGATGTGAGAGGACAGGAGAGCGTGAAGCGCGCCCTGGAGGTGGCTGCCGCCGGTGGTCATAACCTGATTATGATTGGTCCGCCGGGCAGTGGTAAGTCGATGATGGCCAAACGTCTGCCGTCGATATTGCCGCCGCTGTCGCTCAGCGAGAGCCTGGAGACCACACAGATACACTCGGTGGCCGGCAAGCTGAGCCGTGACACCAGCCTGATCAGTCAGCGTCCCTTCCGTTCGCCACATCATACCGTATCGCAGGTGGCCCTCGTGGGTGGCGGTAACAACCCTCAGCCCGGCGAGATATCCCTGGCCCATAATGGTGTGCTGTTTCTCGATGAGCTGCCGGAGTTCAGTCGTAGTGTGCTGGAGGTGCTGCGTCAGCCCTTGGAAGACCGCACCATCACCATCGCCCGTGCCAAATATAACGTGATGTACCCCTGCTCGTTTATGTTTGTGGCCTCGATGAACCCCTGTCCCTGTGGCTATTACGGCGACCCCACGCATCATTGTGTGTGTACCCCAGGGCAGATACAACGTTATATGAACAAGATCAGCGGTCCGCTGCTGGACCGTATCGACATACACTGCGAGATCCAGGCAGTACCTTTCGCCCAGCTCTCGCAGTTGCAGTCTGGTGAGCCCAGTGCCGTTATCCGTGAACGGGTCATCAAAGCCCGGAAGATTCAGGAGGAACGCTTCAAGGATCAGAAGGGCATCCACTGTAATGCGATGATGACGGAGAAGATGGTGCACCGATATGCGGAACCCGACGCTGCCAGCCTCGACATGCTACGTATGGCGATGGAGCGTCTGAAGCTCTCGGCCCGTGCCTATAGCCGTATCCTGAAGGTGGCCCGCACCATTGCCGACCTTGACGGCTCGGAGAAGGTGCAGAGCAGCCATATTGCCGAAGCCATCGGCTATCGTAACCTGGACCGCGGTGACTGGTCGGAGAGAGGGTGAAGGGAGAAGTGATGAGTGATAAGTGATGAGTGATGAGTGAGAAGTGATGAGTGAGAAGTGAGAAGTGATAAGTGGAAAGTGATAAGTGAGATATGCTGAAACAGTTTTTATCAGTGATGGGGCGTTACTTGAAGCCCTACAGAAAATACCTCGCAGGGAGTGTCGTGCTGAACTTCCTGGCGCAGTGGCTGAATGTGTTCTCATTTGTGGTGTTGATACCTATCCTCAACATCCTGTTTAAGATAGACACACAGGTGTACACCTGGCAACCGATAGACTGGAGTCATCTGAGTAAGGATGTGCTGCAGAACAACGGCTATGCCTATGTGCAGGAGCTGATTGCTGCCCATGGTGAGTTTATGACGTTGGTGATGATGGGCCTGACGCTGATTATCATGACGGGCTTGAAGACATTCTTCTACTTCGCCTCGTCGGCAGTGATGGTGCCGCTGCGTACTGGTATCGTGAGAGACATCCGCGTGGAGGTGTACCGTAAGGTGCTGAGTCTGCCGCTGAGCTTCTTCTCGGAAGAGCGTAAGGGCGACATCATCGCCCGTATGTCGGCCGACGTGCAGGTGGTGGAGAACTCTATCACCAGCAGTGTGGATATGCTGATACGTCACCCGATAGCTATCATCGTGTGCTTCTTCACCCTGTTTGCTGTCAGCTGGCAGATGACCATCTTCGTGTTGGTGGTGGCACCGCTGGCCGGTTGGATCATGGGTAGTGTGGGACGTAAGCTGAAGAGCCAGAGTGCTGCCGTGCAGGGACAGTGGGGTAACCTCATTGCCCAGTTGGACGAGACGCTGGGTGGTCTGCGTATCATCAAGGCCTTCATAGCCGAGAAGAAGATGGAGAAACGTTTTGCCGATGTGAACGAGGAATACCGTAAGGGCATGAATGCGATGGTCATCCGTCAGAGTGCTGCTCACCCCATGAGTGAGTTCCTGGGTACGGTCATCATCGTAGTGGTGCTGTGGTTTGGCGGTTCGCTGATATTAAGCGAGTCGAACCTCATCGACGCCTCTACGTTTATCTTCTATATGGTAATCCTCTATAGCGTTATCAACCCCCTGAAGGACCTGTCGAAGGCTACCTATCAGATTGGCCCGGGTCTGGCCTCGATGGATCGTATCGACTTCATCCTGAAGGCCGAGAACCCCATCTGTGAGCCCGAGCATCCGGTGGAGAACTTCAAGTTTGAGCAGGAGATAGAACTGCGTGATGTAGACTTCAGTTATATTGCCGAACGTCCCGTGCTGAAGCATATCAACTTGAAGGTGCCCAAGGGTAAGACCATCGCCCTGGTGGGACAGTCGGGCTCTGGAAAATCGACACTGGTGGATCTGATACCGCGCTATCACGACGTGACCGGTGGTGAGGTGCTCATCGACGGTAAGAACATTAAGGGCTTGCGTATCTCTGACCTGCGGGCTCTGATAGGTAATGTGAACCAGGAGGCCATCCTGTTTAACGATACCTTTTATAATAATATCACCTTCGGTGTGGATAATGCCACCATGGAACAGGTGGTTGAGGCCGCGAAGATTGCCAACGCCCATGAGTTTATCATGGAGAGCGAACACGGCTACGACACGATGATTGGCGATAGGGGAGGCAGACTGTCTGGCGGTCAGCGTCAGCGTGTGTCTATAGCCCGAGCCATCCTGAAGAACCCGCCCATCCTGATTCTCGACGAGGCCACCTCGGCCCTCGACACCGAGAGTGAGCGTCTGGTGCAGGAGGCCTTGGAGCGTCTGATGAAGAGTCGTACCACCATCGCCATAGCCCACCGTCTGTCGACCATCAAGAATGCCGACGAGATATGTGTGCTTTATGAGGGTGAGATTGTGGAGCGCGGTCAGCACGAGGAACTGATTGCGAAGAACGGATACTACAAGCGGTTGTATGATATGCAACAGCTGTAGATGGTGAATGGTTAAGGGTTAAGGGTTAATGGTTATATGAAAAGATGGATATTTGCGAGCTTACTGATGGCGTTGAGTGCAACGGTGAGCGCACAGGTAGATACGATAGATATCAGCGGGAATAATAATTCAGATAACTACGTGTCGTATAATAAAGCTATCCAGTTGCCGGCCGGAAAGACCGTCAACGTGATGATGGCACGCTACTGCTATTTCTCGTCGAAGATTACGGGTAGCGGCGTGCTGAATCTCTATGCCGGTGGCGAACGAAGCTATCTGGGTACGGCAAAGGGTGCTGCGTGGCCTGTATGGACGGGCTATAAGGGCGATATCCACATCTATCCCTTCAAGGCGAACGCCCCAGGCGCAGGCTTCTGGGGTGTGGTGCTGGCTCATGGCGGCAAGTCGTCATCGCCAGAGAATGCCCTCGATGATGCCAAGTCGGGTAAGGTGAATCCCTCAATGGCTAATAATAAGGTGACGCTGCATAGTGGTGCCACCATCTGCTGCGAGGCTAACACCAGTGGTGCTGGCTTCCGCATCGGCGAGTTGCAGACGGAGGAAGGCTCAACGCTGTTGGGGTATATGAAGAACCAACGTGCAGCCTACTATCTGTTGGGTGGCCTGAATACCGACGCTACGCTGGCAGGTACCATCAAACCCTCTGACTATCGTGACGACACGTCATTAAGTATCGTCAAGGAAGGTACTGGCACCTTGCGTATCACGGGCAACCAGAATTACCTGAGTGGTGCGTTGCGTGTGCTGGAGGGTAGGGTGATGATTAATAATAATCGTGCTGAAGCCGAGAAGAAGAAATTGCGTGGTGGTCTTGGTGCCCGTCCCAATGTCAACGAGCCTGTGGCCTACGTCTTTGGCAAGGGCGTGCTGGGTGGCACAGGCAGTATTGGTGGCGCGGTAGATAACTATGGTACCATTGAGCCTGGCGACGATGCTATTGACACGCTGACACTGAAGAATTACGTGTCACTCTCCAAGAATGCCAATCTTATCTTGCACCCCGCTTCTGTGCTGCGTTTCAAGGTGGCCTCTGTTGATAGCTGCGACCAGTTGAATGTGGCAGGCGTGCTGAGCTATTCCAATATGTGTGAGGACTTCTCCACCAGCGATCTGATGCCTACTGTCGAGCTGAAGATTGAGGGTGAGACCTTCGAGGTAGGGCAGGAGTTCACGCTGCTTACCGCCAAGAGCAAGAGCGGTGACTGGCAGTTTAAACTGACGGTGCCCGGCAAATATACGTGGAAGCTTGAGGAACGCACCGACAACGGCTATGCCTTGGTGCTGGTGCTGACCTCGCTGGTGGACCAAGACCCCGACAATCCCGATAATCCCGACATCCCCGACCAGGCGGATAGGATGGGTGCCTTCTATGATGACGGCATCGACGATAATACCGACAATAACACTCTGCGCTACTATGCCGAGAAGAACGGAAAGAAGATTGGTGTGGCCCTGAGTACCTATAAGGGTCTGCAGAGCGACCGTGATGAGGCCGGTAGGCAGTTTAACATGATGGTGGCCGAGAACGAGATGAAGATGGAGACCCTGCAACCTTCACAGGGCACGTTCTCCTTCGGCAGTGCCGACCAGCTGGTCACCTTTGCCAAGAACAACAATATGACTGTCAGGGGACACTGCCTCGTATGGCACACCCAGCAGCCTACCTGGGTGAGCAGCGATGGTAAGAAGAACGATAAGAACTGGTCCCGTCAGCAGGCGCTGAACATCATGAAGGATCATATCACCAACGTGATGCAGCACTTCAAAGGAAAGGTGGTAGAATGGGATGTGGTGAACGAATGTCTCGACGATGACCAGAGTGCCATCCGCACCAATCCGGAGGGTTATACCTTGAGACAGAGCGTGTGGCAGCGTGCCATCGGCGACGACTATATCGACTCGGCCTTCGTCTATGCCCATAGGGCCGACCCCGATGCCATCCTCTATCTGAACGACTATGATGTAGAGCTGCAAGGCAAGGCCAAGGCGGTGGCGTTCTATAACCTCGCCATGCGTCTGAAGAACAGTGGAATACCCATCGACGGTGTGGGTCTGCAGTGTCACTTCTCCATCGGCGATGTTGACTCCGTGAAGCTGGAGTCAACCATCCGTCGTTTCGGTGAGGCTAACATGAAATGTATTATCACCGAGCTCGACATGGGCATCCCTTCAACAAGTGCTGCCGACCTGCTGGAGCAGGCCCGCAACTACCGCGTGGTGACCGATATCGTGCTGAATAATGACAACTGTCCCAATATGTTGATATGGGGCATCAAGGATAACGACAGCTGGCGTACCAACTCTAACCCGCTGCTCTATACCTCTGGCTTGGGTAAGAAGAAGGCGTGGTATGCCGTACGCTCTGCCCTGCGCCACAGGTGGCTGCAGGCAACGTCTATCGACCCGTCACCATCCACTCTTAACCCTTCACCCTTCACCCTTCACCCTTCACCAGTCTTTGACTTAAGCGGTCGACAGGTGAATGAGGGAAGTCTGCGTTCGGGACTCTATATCCGAAATGGTAAGAAATTTATCAAAAACTAAAAATAGATATGCGTAAATCATTCCTAACCATGATGCTGGTGGCCGTATGTGCCATCACCGCATCGGCACAAAATCACCGTCTATGGTACGCACAGCCCGCCCGTCACTGGCTAGAGGCTCTGCCCATTGGTAACTCACATCTTGGCGCTATGGTCTATGGTCAGACCGATGGCGAGGAGATTCAACTGAACGAGGAGACCTTCTGGAGTGGCTCCCCTCACAACAATAACAGCTCCGAGGCGCTGCAGTACCTCTCTGAGGTGCGCCGTCTCATCTTCGACGGTAAGGAGCAGGAGGCCCATAAGCTGATGGACCAGCATTTCATCAAAGGTCCTCACGGCATGCGCTTTCTGCCGTTAGGCAGTCTTAAGATCTTCGGTTGTGGAGAGCCCTTCGAGCAGGTTACGGACTACCAGCGTGAGCTGAGTCTGGGTACTGCCGTATGTACCACTACCTTCAAGAAAATGGATGGTGTGGTCATCACCCGTAGCATCTTTGCCTCTCAGGCCGACAATGTCATCGTGATGCATCTGAAGGCCAGCAAGAAAGGTGAGCTGGACTTCTCGGTCAGTCACTGGTGTAAGGGATTGAAGAACAGCAGTCGTGTGGATGACCACGAGCTTATTGCTACGGTGGAGAATGTAGAGCAGGAAGGTATCCCCGGTGGCTTGAAGGCCGAGATCCGTGTGATGGTGAAGACCGACGGTGAGTTTGAGGATACAGAGTCGATGGTGGTGGTTGACGATGCAACCGAAGCCACCCTTTATATCACTGCCGCTACGAACTTTGTGAACTTTCAGGATCTGAGTGGTGACCCCACAGAGAAGAATATTGCTACACTGGCTTCTGTCAAGAAAAAGAACTACAAGCAGTTGTTCGATGCACACCTGAAGAAATACCAGGAGCAGTACAACCGCGTGTACCTGAATCTGGCTGGTGCTATTACTAAAACAAGCAATTCGAGTCTTCCTACAGACAAGCGTCTTGAAGCTTTTGAGAAAGACCCCAGCGACCTCGATATGGTGTCGCTGATGATGCAGTATGGCCGTTACCTCCTCATCTCGTCGAGTCAGCCCGGTGGTCAGCCCGCTAACCTGCAGGGTGTGTGGAATGATAATATGAACGCCCCTTGGGACTCGAAGTACACCATCAATATCAATGCTGAGATGAACTACTGGCCTGCACTCATCGGCAACCTCGCCGAGACGCAGCAGCCTTTGTTCTCAATGATCCGCGACTTGAGCGTGACGGGTGCGAAGACTGCCAAGGAGATGTACGGCTGTCCCGGTTGGGTGGCTCATCACAATACCGACCTGTGGCGTATTGCCGGACCTGTTGACGGTACCTCATGGGGAATGTTTCCTACAGGTGGTGCCTGGCTCACCACACATATCTGGCAGCACTACCTTTATACGGGCGACAAGCAGTTCCTGGCCGATAACTATGAAGTGCTGAAGGGCGCTGCCGACTTCCTGTTGGCTTATATGAAGGAGTACCCCGCAGATGGTGAGGTGAAGAGCGCTGCCGGTTGGCTGGTCACCGTACCTACCGTATCGCCCGAGCATGGTCCGATGGGCAAGAGGACCGAGGTTACTGCCGGTTCTACGATGGACAACCAGATTGTGTTCGATGTGTTGACGCAGGTGAAGCAGGCCGCCCAGGTGCTGGGTAAGGACAATGCCTATATCAGCCGTCTTTCATTAGCTCTGTCAAAGCTCGCTCCCATGCAGATTGGTCGTCACGGACAGCTGCAGGAGTGGCTCATTGACGGTGACAATCCACGTGATGAGCACCGTCATATCTCACACCTCTATGGTCTCTATCCCTCGAATCAGATTTCTCCCTATTCACACCCCGACCTGTTTACCGCTGCCGCCAACACGCTGAACCAGCGTGGTGATATGGCTACGGGTTGGAGCTTGGGTTGGAAGACCAATTTCTGGGCGCGTATGCTCGATGGTAATCATGCTTTCACGATTATCAAGAATATGCTGCACTTGTTGCCCGACGACCGTTCGGCCCGTCAGCATCCGTTGGGTCGTACCTATCCTAACTTGTTTGATGCCCATCCGCCCTTCCAGATTGATGGAAACTTCGGTGTGTCGGCTGGTGTGTGCGAGATGTTGCTGCAGAGTCATGACGGTGCTGTGCATCTGTTGCCCGCCCTGCCTGACGAGTGGCGTGAAGGTGAGGTGAATGGACTTCGTGCCCGTGGTGGCTTCATCGTCGATCAGCAGTGGAAGAACGGTAAACTGCAAACCGTCAAGGTGCAGTCAACTATCGGCGGTACGCTGCGTCTGCGTTCGTATGTCCCCCTTCAGGGTAAGGGCTTGAAGGCTGCCCAGGGTGCTTGTCCAAATGTGCTGCTGGCTCCTGCTGATATCAAGACACCATTAAAATCGGCAGAACTGAAAGAATTCCAGTTGCTGCCGATACGAAAAGTCTACGAATATGATGTCGAGACGCAGGCCGGAAAGACCTACACATTTAAAGGGCTAATGCTTTGATACGACTTTCTTGCCGTTGATGATGTTTAGCTTCGAACGGAACCAACGGGTCTTACGTCCTTGCAGGTCGTAGGACCCGTTGAGTTTATGGGCCTCAAAAGTCTCCTGGGTTTTGTGGATGCCAGTAGCAGCATCGTTGCTACTGTGAATCTGGATGTCGGTAATCGTGATGACATCAGTGGTGGCGGCGCGGTTGATGGTCAACTTATATTCGCCCCAGCCACCCTCAATGACGAAGGGGAGGTCAATCTCGCCATTAG
>Ga0310690_10007544_pt1 | contig 13985 bp, 7 predicted proteins | sample AusTroGonzalo_MG_2_FD_207661 | JGI IMG/M metagenome (GOLD analysis project Ga0310690, IMG submission 207661) | Bovine rumen microbial communities from tropical cattle in Woodstock, Queensland, Australia - Gonzalo_04 (v2) (version 2) | ecosystem: Host-associated > Mammals > Digestive system >... | reverse complement strand
TTGAGGTTGGTCTGCAAAGTCACTTGCAGGCATTTCAGGAACTGATAGCCCAAGGCTACATCCCAGTCCACATCGAAATGACCGAAGGAACGGTTCATGTTCGAGTATTGGAAGTAGGTGTCTGCCACCTTGCTGCCCTTCTCATAGCTTTTGAGTTCGTATCCTTTGCCCTTGTACGGAGTAAAGAGGGTGAGGGTCGAACTGAGGGTGAAGTCCTCGTATTTGTATGCCACCGATCCCTTGAAACTCAAACCGAGCTCGGCACGGGCATTGCGGTCGTACATCTTCTGGCCGTCCTTGTTGTAATAAACCACGCCATATGCATCCTTCAAGGATGAGCGCAGATCCATATTCCCCTCTTTCAGCACGTCATAACCTCCGGCATCCAGACCGGCCTTGGCAATATTGTAAGCAGTCTGGGCGATCTCCTTGGATGCTGCGTCCTCTGCATGGTCGATGATGTACTGCAGCGGCTCCAGCACGCCTTCTTCGGTATAGCGTTTGTTCCATTTCTCACCGATATATGCCGTGGTGATACGACCGGCAACAGGAGAGAGGTACAGCGAGAAGTCCGCTCCGTTCACACTGTATTTCCAGTCAATACCGACCGATATATCCGTGTAGGAAGGCGCGAGCCATTTTGAGATGATGTTGTTGTAACCGGTCTGGTAATTGCGGCCCAATGCATACTGGCTCTGGAACGAACCCAGTGCCGTCAGGAACCATGTCGGCGCAAACTCCCATCCGAACTTGGTCGCGAACTTGATGTTATCGCTCGATTTCTGGAAAGCGTCCTCGTCCTGGTCTATCCATGTCATTCCGAAATCCGTGTCAAAATTGGTGTCCCATGCAAAAGTACCTTTGCTGTAAAGCAGGTGCAACTTGGCATACGCAAGACCGTTGACATTATTCTTACCTCCGGCTGCCCAGTTCACCAAACCGGTGGCGGCGGCATTCAATCCGACTGTACCGTCAAATTTCCAGGGACTCTCAGGTGCGGCAGCCTCCTCCTGGGCCACCATTGTCATGGCTGCAAACATACACAGCGCCACCATCAAAAAAGATTTTCTCATTGTTCTATTCTTTATTGTTTGTTACTGTTGTTTTGCGGTTTTTTACGAAAAACCGCGCAAAGGTACAAAAAAAATTTGACATATGCAAATAAAAATGCACTCATGCGAGATTTTTTGACATATGCGTCAATTTTTCTACATTTTTTTTTAATATGTACACACGCATTTGACAAAAAAGTAGTAATTTTGCACCCGATTTAATATACCCTAATGCGGACTTATCCAAACGAACTAAAAAACACATGATATGAGAAACATTTTTAAGAAAAGTTTATTGATCGGTTTGAGTTGCCTCATGGCAACTTCAGTATGGGGAAAAGACGTCACATTCACGATGTCTTCCATTTTTACCGGAAGTAACCAGTCGGCTGACGTGACAGACCCCGAGGCAGCGACCGTTTCGACCACATCGACTGCCACCAACGCCAAGACGGGCAAGTTGGGTAGTGACGGGAATTATTTTCAGATTGTTTTGTCCTCCCAGACATTCTCGGACGTCGTCTTCAACGGCTCTGTCAACACTTATGATGTCTCCAAGACTTGGGGATTCCAGTTCAGCACGGACGGCGGTACAACGTGGCAGACCGAGATAACACAGGCCCATGACGGCATTAAAGAATCTCACGACATCATGGTTGACGTGGATATTCCTTCCAATGCCAATGGTATCCGTATTACCCGTCACACCGGCACATCGACTGTTATCAATTCCATCACCTTGACTTTGGGCAGCGCCGTTTATCATGCGGTTACATACAAGGCGAACAACAGCACCACTGAAGCGGATGTTGTGGTTCCTGCCACCAGAAAAATAGCCGCCTGTACCTTCACAGCACCGGCTAATAAGGCGTTTAAATGTTGGAATACCGCTGCGGACGGATCCGGAGTGTCTTATAAAACAGGAGCTGCCGCAGGAAGTGATCTGACGCTCTACGCCCAGTGGAAAGAGCTCACCGCATGCACCGTCTTGCTGCCTGCAATTGAAGGAGCGACTCCGGCTAAAGGAGGGGAAGTGGCACTCAAATCCGGCAGCAAGGGGGGCAAAATCATTTTTGCAGGAGCTAAAGATAGTAATTTCGAAGCTTCTTTCACCTATACTGCCAATGGCTTGCAAATGAACAAAGGAGGAGCGGATTCGGTGCGCGTTCAACTGGACAACCCCTTGCAGGCAGGTTCTATTATCGAACTGAAAGTGGTGCAGTCTATGGCTGATACCAAAACACGCGGATTCAAACTTCAGTCCGCTGCCAAACAGACAGTTCTTGATGCCAGTTGGGTTCCAACGGCAGTCGATGAAGAAAAAACCTTCTCCTACACCGTTGTTGCCAAAGACGGGCTGGAGGGAAAAAATGTCTTTATCATAGCACGCAACAATTCGGCCATTTTGGCAAGTGTTACAGTATCCAATTGCGGAGACGATGAAGAACCGGAAAAATCCAATATCGCAACGCTGAATAAGATTTCCTATACTTTCGGCGGAGAGAATATCTCCCTGGATGGTCTGCCGACCAAAAAGGAATTTACAGTGGAACTGCCTTTTGGTACAGTTTATACCGATATTTCCAATTTTGCTTATGATCCCACGGATAGTAAAGTGAGTTCTAAGACGGATGATTTTTCCTCTATGACTGCCCTGCCTTACACGGTTACTATCAACGTGACGGCAGAGGATGGCATTGCTAAAGAGGCATACAAAGTGACATTCAAAGTAAAAGAATCAGGACTATCACATGATGCCACATTGAGCAGTATCACATACGGAACGGATCAGACTCCCGTAGAGGGATTTGCTCCGGATGTGTACGTATATACGGTTGAACTGCCGTACAACACAACAGAAGCGCCCCAAGTACATGGTATTGCAACGGCAGGAGACAAAGCCAGCATTGAGCCCGCACAGGCGACAACCGTTCCCGGAACAGCCAACATCCTGGTGACTGCGGAAGACGGCACAACCAAACTAAGTTATCGCGTAAAATTTGTATTGGAGAGCGAAGACAAATGGAAAGACGCGACCCTCAAGAGTCTGAAGTATGGCGGTACGGATGTGCCGAACTTTGCGGCAGACAAGTTGAAATATGAAATTGAAGTCAAATACGGTATCAAGACGCCGCCTACCGTCACCGCCGAAACGAATCACCCGAGGGCGAAGGCGGAGGTGACCCAAGCGTCGAGTGTTCCGGGAACTGCGATTGTCAATGTAACCGCAGAAGACGGCACAACCAAACAGAAATACGAAGTATCCTACATCTGTAACGCCCCGGAGCACCCTGTGACCGGAGTGAAACTGAACAAGAGCACGCTGTCCCTGATGGTTGGCGAAACAGAAACGCTCGTTGCAACAGTCGAGCCGGACAATGCGACCAATAAAACCATTGCATGGAAGAGCGATAATGAGAATGTGGCGACAGTAAGCGCCGACGGTACGATTAACGCACTGAAAGCAGGTTCGGCAACCATTACCGTGACCACGGACGAGAGCGAGCTTATCGCCTCCTGTGCATTGACGGTAACGGAGAACACATCTTTTGACCCGGCTTCGAGTGTCTCGCTCAACAAGACCACGCTCACACTCTATCTCGGACAGAGTGAAATATTAGAGGCCACCGTCAGCCCGGAAACAGCAGACCCGGAGGTGACATGGAGCAGCGCCGATGCAACGATTGCAACGGTGGATGAGTTCGGTGAAGTGACAGCAATCAAAGCCGGTTCAACGAAAATCAAAGCCACTTCTGCGGACGGCAATAAATACAAAGAATGCGCGTTGACCGTCAAGGAATATGATCTGACTGTCAATCCGACCAGTAAGTCACTGGTGGGAGGAGAGACGTTTACAATCCAGGCCAAACTCAATCCGACAGACGATGAAGCGATAATCAATTGGGAGAGCAGCGATGAGACCGTGGCCACCGTAGATGATAACGGTGAGGTGACCGCACTCAAAGCCGGGTCTGTCACCATCACGGCCACAACCGCCAACAGCAGTAAAAAACCAACCTGCAATGTGACGGTCAAAGAAGCAACTCCAAAATCGGTCGTACTGACACCCGAGACGGCTTCTCTCGCTGCAGGTGAGACCATTATGCTGACCGCGACCATCGATCCGGAATCCATTAAAGAGACCGCCACCAAAGAGTGGAAGAGCAGCAAGACCGCAGTTGCCACAGTGGACGCCAATGGCTTAGTCACCGCTGTTGCTATCGGCGAAGCGGAGATTCAGCTGACCGTCAAATCCGGTGGCAGTTCAAAGAGCAGCAACAAAGTAAAAATAACAGTCTCTGCCGCTCCTGACGACCCGAGTCCGGGTGATGGTAAAGACTTGCAGATTCACGTGCCGGATAAGTATGAGGAAGATTATAAGGCGAAACTCGTGCAATTCAAAGACCGCTATTACGAGGTGTATTACATCAACCGCGATGCGGATGACAAACTGTCTATTGCCACTTCCAGCACAGATAAGGCGGGAGCCATCACAACGAGTAGCGACAAGAAATCTACGGCGGCCAAAGACGGATGGGCAACCATCAAGACCGCTGCGGATGCCGGCGGAGATACAGGAGGCGCAAAAGCGGACGAGTTTGAGCAGTCAATCCGCAAAATCAGTCTCAAAGACGGCGATAAGATGTTGCTGCGCGTAGAGGGATTTGACGAATTCGCGCTCTACGGCAAAGACAATAGTGAGACGGAAGCCAAGAGCCTGATGGTCTATATCAACGGCAAGAAGCAGACCTCCACGCTGTCCAAGAGCTATACGATCCGTCGCTACGCCTTGGACAAGAGCAAGTCCAATATCATCAAAGTGACTGCCTCTGGTAGCAGTAATAGTAACGTAGTGGCTTTCTCGCTCCGTGAGACGAATGCCCCGCGTCTGCGTTACTACGATGGCAATGACACCACACAGAAAGTGCGGATTACCGATGCCATCCAACCCATCACCTACTACCTCAAGAATGGTAAAGCCGAGGGCGCTCAGTATGAGTTGAAATGGGCGGATGATAATGAGGCCACAGGTATCAGCATCAGTGCGAACACCAATGTGGACACCCTGACCTTAGAAGGTGCGCCTACTTGTGCTCCGGGCGAATATACCTATACTATCGTCACCACGCAAAATGGTGAGGAGACCAGTAGTGTCACCGGTAAGATACATGTTATCACCGATCTCAAGGCGCTCACCGACACACTCATCGATGCCTATGCCGGTGAGGATATGGACCAACTGATCCTGCGCTATTACGCACCCGACGCCACCAGCATTCATATTGCATGGAAGAACGACCAGGCACCGCAGGGACTGACATTCAATGACAACAGTACCAAACATACCTATTCGCTCGGCGGAGTGCTCAATGGTTCAGGTAGCTATCAGTTCACCATCACCATGGACGGCAATCCGGACGTTCGCATCACCGGTACAATCGACGTCATCGTGCAAGAACTCGGCGTCAACCCGATTCTCTTCCTCTATAGTGACAAGAAACTGCGTGTGACGGGTTCGGACAACGTCAAAGACACCGTTTATACCTCCCTCAGAAGCCGTTCTTACAACCTTAGAGCGCGCCGCGTACTCAACGAAGGAGAACGCTCCGACGATTTCTATAAGAAATTCAAAGCCATCGTCATTTCCGAGGATGTACCGGCGGATAACACGGAGGTGCTCAGTGTCGTCAGCGGCAAGGCGAACTTGCCGGTGCTGAACATGAAAGCGTTCACCTACCCGCGCGTGGAAGGCAACTGGGGCGTGCCTGACAATGGTACGATTGATACCATTTCCCAAAACGGCAGTAAGATCTTCGTGCAGCGCAACGAGCACCCGATATTCGCTTCGTTCACCGGGGTCAAATATGGAGATACGATTCAGATCTTCGACTTCAAGAAACTGAAAGAAGCCGGTATCAATAGTGTTATGCCTATCGCCGTCAACTTGCAAGGTACCTACTGCCTCGCAACGGCTTATACACGTTGCATTTCTGCAGATTTGGATCCGCAAGAAGCGTATTATCTGGACGGTGAACGACAGACTATCATCCATGAGATTCCCAAAGATATGCGCGGTGGACAGAAATATATCTGTTTCCCGCTCTCACGCCAAAGTACCGACTTCCTTACCAAACAGGGCAAACAACTGTTGGGCAACATCATGAATTACTTGCTGACATCCGAAGCCGCTACTATCACACCGGCGACTTGCCAAATCAAGTCCTTCATGCTCGGAGACGAGGAAGCGGAGATTGACCAGACAGAGAACATCATCTCGATGGAAATGAGCGCAACTACTTATGCGGAAATGGATAGTCTGCGGACCGCTAAACCGAAAATAACCTTGGCGGACGCTATTACCTATGTCACTCCGAACGCGGAGCAGACGCTCGATCTATCCAAGAGCATGTATATACCGTATAAGTTTGTCGTATCCGACTATATCCAGCGTCGCGAGTACTCGTTCAAACTGACGATCAAGTACGAGCAGGGTATCGAAGAAGTATATACGGTTGGCGAATGGGTTAATATCTACGATATCTACGGTCGCATGGTAACAACAACGAATGAGAATATCTACACCATGGATCTGCCGCAAGGCATCTACATCGCCGTCACCGCAACCGGTCATACCGTCAAACTGATGAAATAAAAAACATAGACTGAACGTATGTTTAACCTATGTTTGTCCTATGTTTAACCTAGTTTAAACGTTATCCAGTTTGGTTTCTCGGATGAAGAAAGAGTCGTCTGTCATAGTGCCGGAAGGATGTGAGCAAGTGCTCCTGCATGCATGCTGTGCGCCCTGCTCGAGTGCTATTGTCGAGTGGCTCCTGGCGCATCAGGTGACACCCGTCATCTTCTATTTCAATCCCAATATCCACCCGCAAGAGGAGTATGAGATACGAAAGAACGAGAGCAAACGACACGCTGATAGTTTAGGCATCGAATGGATTGACGGAGATTATCATCATGACGAATGGCTCTTTGCCGTCAAAGGCTTGGAGCACGAACCCGAACGAGGCAAACGATGTGCTGAGTGTTTCTATCACCGTCTCTTCTACACCGCTCGAAAAGCGCAGGAACTGGATATCCCGTTCTTCGCCACTACCCTCGCCTCTTCGCGATGGAAAGACCTCGAGCAGATCAACGCAGCAGGACTAAAAGCCGCAGAGATGGTCAACAAATACCCGGCGGATGCCACACTCCATGAACCCGTCGCTTTCTGGCCGCAGAACTGGCGGAAAGACGGACTGCAAGAACGACGAAACACCCTGCTCAAAGAGTATAATTTTTACAACCAACTCTACTGCGGCTGTGAATTCTCGATGAGAAAATGAGAAAATGTAAAATGATAAAATATACCAATAGATTGATTCTTATGAGTCTCGCATCGCTCTTCTTACACGCATGTCAAGCTGCAAGTGCGCCTCAGGCTCCTATTCGGGAGTTCAATTTCCATTTCGACGGCACTATCGGTGGTATGTACAATTGGACCGTCACACGAGAGAATGACGGTTCTGTACGCTTCAAACTGGAGGATCACATGCGGCGTGACTACAGTGACCTATCCGACACCGTGTCGGCAGAGTTCATGGACTCGCTCGAAGCGATTTGCAATAAATATGCCGTGTATAAATGGGACGGCTACAACAAATATGACAGACGTATATGCGACGGCAGAGGCTTCTCGCTCTACATCAAATACGAGGACGGCAGATCGGTCAACGCGCATGGGATGAATAAGTTCCCCTCCGGATATCATGAGTTCAAAGACGATTTGGAGGCCTTGTGCGAACCAATTTGCGAACACCTCTTTGAATTAGGACGGCTGCAAAAAATAGAGCAAGGAGTAAAGGGAGATATGAGGAGTCTCATCGTCTCGTTCGCAAGCCACGCACCAGGCCCCATCTATCACTACAAATTCTTCTTCCTTCGCGATGACCTGCGGGACAACAATGTGGACATTGAAATCAAGCACTCGGACGGCGCTATCATCCCTGAGGGAGACCATCGTTTCTACTGCCGGGCTTCGAACGATAAGATGAAATGGGATAAGTTCGCAGCACTCGTTCACAAGTACCAATTGATACAGTGGTGTGAATGGGACAAACATGACGAAGAGAATAAGACGGCTGAATGGTTTCAAGTAGCTTTCTCGTTCGACGAAGGAATTATAAATGCATCGGGAACTGCACACCCGGAGAATTATGACGCCTTCCGAGAAGAGTTCCTCCAATTATTCATGGATACTTTTAGCTATTTATTTGACAACAAAGATTAATATATGGAAAGAAGAGTAAGAGTTCGTTTTGCGCCAAGTCCAACCGGCGCATTGCATATTGGCGGTGTTCGCACCGCTTTATATAACTACCTGTTTGCGCGTCAGCATGGAGGAGACATGTTGCTCCGTATCGAAGATACGGATAGCACCCGTTTTGTACCCGGCGCAGAGGAATATATCCTCGAAGCCCTCGATTGGCTGGGTATCGGCATCGATGAAGGTCTGCGCATGCGCAAATCACCAATCACCAATGACCAATCACCAATTGAGAGCATCGGCTCTCACGGTCCCTACAGACAGAGTGAGCGTCGAGAGATCTATCACCAGTACGTGAAACAGCTGCTCGACTCCGAACACGCGTACTATGCCTTTGATACACCCGAAGAATTAGAGGCGAAGCGTGCCGAGATTCCTAATTTCCAATACGATGTCCGCACTCGCGAGCAGATGTCTAACTCGCTGACGCTCAGCAAAGAAGAAGTTGACGCACGCATCGCGCGTGGCGATAAATATGTGGTTCGCTTCAAAGTGGAACCGAACGAAGATGTCCATGTGCACGACCTCATTCGCGGCGAAGTGGTCATCAATTCCAATATCTTGGACGACAAAGTGCTCTATAAATCTGCAGATGATCTTCCTACGTACCACCTCGCAAACATCGTGGATGATCACCTGATGGAGATCTCCCACGTCATCCGTGGTGAAGAATGGTTACCTTCTGCACCACTCCACGTACTCCTCTATCGTGCGTTCGGCTGGGAAGATACGATGCCGCAGTTTGCCCACCTGCCGTTATTGCTTAAGCCCGATGGAAACGGCAAACTCAGCAAACGTGATGGTGACCGACTCGGATTCCCCGTCTTCCCGCTCGAGTTCCACAACCAGAAAGATGGTACTGTCTCTTCCGGTTACCGCGAGAGCGGTTATCTGCCCGAGGCGGTAATCAATTTCCTCGCGCTCCTCGGATGGCATGGAAGTGGAGATAAAGAGATGTACACGATGGAGGAGTTGATTCAAGATTTCTCGCTCGACCGTGTATCCAAAGCCGGTGCGAAATTCGACTACGAGAAAGGAAAATGGTTCAACCACCAATACCTGCAACTCCGCTCCAATGAGGAACTGGCAGAAATGTTCATGCCGGTGCTGGCAGAAAAAACAGCTAACAGCCAATGGCCAATAGCCAAAGTAGCCGATGTAATCGGCTTAACCAAGGACCGCGTGAACTTCGTGCCGGAACTCTGGGAACAAGTGAACTTCTTCTTTGTTGCCCCGACGGAATATGACGAGAAATCGCTTAAGAAACGTTGGAAAGAGGACAGCCCGCGACATATGAAGGAACTCCTCGCACTCCTGGAAACCGTCAGCGAAGAAGACTGGCACCAAAAAGAGCAAATCACCAATGACCAATCACAAATCACCAATCTTTGGCATCTTGACAAAGTGGTCATGCCATGGATTGAAGCGCACGAATACGGTGTCGGCATTGTGATGAACGCTTTCCGTATCTGCCTTGTCGGCGCCGCACGCGGACCCCATATCTGGGACATCACCAATATCCTCGGCAAAACCGAAACCCTCCGCCGCGTCCGCACAGCGATTGAAACCATCAAATTGTAAGGTTATCAATAAACAGCAAGCCATCTAACCGCAAAAGTTAGATGGCTTGTTTTTGTTTGTACAATCGGATAATTATTTCTTGCAGTTACCTTCGCACGTAATATATTTGTAGCAAAGACCGGCGAGAGCAGCACCTGCCAGAGGAGCCACAATAAAGAGCCATAACTGCGGTAGAGCCGATGCATTCTCGGAGAAAATAGCCTGCGAGATGGAGCGTGCAGGGTTAACCGAGGTGTTGGTCAACGGAATGGAAATAAGGTGAATGAGGGTCAGCGTCAAACCAATTGCCAGACCACCGAAAGCGCCGTTTGCGTGCTTCGAATCCGTCACACCTAAAATCACCATCAGAAATACGAACGTGAGAACCGCCTCAATGGCAAAAGCACCACACATATTCGTCTGCAGATAACCTGCGGCAAGATCAGCTTCGCCGAAGAACTCACCGTAACCGTTGGCGGCAAACGTACCAATCTCCATACCGGCCGACTTGGCGATACCGTACAGGACTGCGGCGGCGGCAATGGCACCCAGAATCTGTGCGCACCAATACGCAAACATCTCCTTCGCACTCATTCGTCCGTTAACGAACACACCCAGACTGACTGCCGGATTGAGGTGAGCACCACTGATATGTCCTATTCCGTACGCAGCAGCCACGATCGTCAGACCGAAAGCCAACGCTACGCCAAGAAATCCCACATGACCGAACAGGGCGGTTCCGCAACCACCCAACACCAATACTGCGGTTCCGAAGAACTCGGCAGCAAACTTGTTACATAATTTCATAATTCGTTTTGTTTTTAATTGTTGTTACTTGGTTTTCAATTTTGCGGTGCAAAATTACTATAAAATTTTCAATTAAACAAATAAATTTCACATTTTTTTGCGTATATCAAAAAAAAACAGTACCTTTGCAGCCGAAATGATAGCACTCGAGGCACTGAAGACATATTTCGGATACGATGATTTTCGGCCGTTACAATCTGAAATCATCGATTCGGTTTTAGCCGGACGGGACACACTCGCCCTTATGCCTACCGGTGGCGGCAAGAGTATCTGTTTTCAGGTTCCTGCACTCGTCATGGGTGAAGCAAACGAGAACAAACGGCTCTGCCTGGTCATCACGCCGCTCATTGCACTCATGCGTGACCAGGTGGCGAACCTGCAGGCCAGAGGCATAATGGCCGCGGCTGTTTATACCGGCATGTCTTGGGATAAACAGCGCGTGGCGCTCGACAACTGCCTCTACGGACCCTATCATTTTCTATATTGTTCTCCCGAAAGACTCGAATCCGAAGAGTTCCGCCGACGGCTCAAAGACCTCCCTATCGGACTGATTGCAGTGGATGAAGCGCATTGTATATCGCAGTGGGGATATGATTTCCGGCCTTCCTATCTCAATATTGCCGCTGTTCGCGATCTGTTGCCGGATGTACCGGTTCTGGCATTAACCGCCACCGCGACACCCGAGACCATTGAGGATATACAGGACAAACTGGGTTTCCAAGAGAAGAATGTGTTAAGGAAATCCTTTCACCGCGAGAACCTCACCTACGTAGTACGCCGCACGGATAACAAGGAAGAACAGGTCGCACATATATTGTCCAGAGTCCCCGGATCAGCCATCGTCTATGTCCGCAACCGCAAGCGCGCACAGGAACTCGCTGAGTGGCTCAATCACCAATTACCGGTCACCAATGACCCATCCTGCGATTTCTACCACGCCGGACTGACCACCAAGGAACGCAACGAACGCCAGCAGGCGTGGACAGAAGGCAGGACACGCGTCATTGTGGCGACCAACGCTTTCGGCATGGGTATCGACAAACCCGACGTGCGCGTCGTCATTCATTATGACCTGCCCTCGCATCTCGAATCGTACTACCAGGAAGCCGGGCGTGCCGGGCGGGACGGAGAGAAAGCCTATGCGGTGCTGCTTTACAATGAAGCGGAAGACAAGGCCAAACTGAAGAAACGCGCCGTTGATACCTATCCGCCCAAAGAGTTCGTCGAGCAGGTCTATCACAAGACCATGGATTTTCTGCAGATTGGTGCAGGAAGCGGTTTAGGGCATCGGTTTGCATTGCATATAGACCAGTTATGCCACGTCATGAAACTGCCAGTCATTCAGACCTACTCTGCCCTGCACATCCTGACGAATGCCGGCTATATTGATTTTGAAGAAGAGCACGAAACCCAACCGCGCGTACAGATTCTTGTGCCCCGCCACCAACTCGGCGAGTATGATCTCTCCTACGAGCAGGCGGAACTGTTAGACAAACTGATGCGTAGTTATACGGGTATTTATACCGATTTGCAGTATGTACGGGAGGCGGATAAAGACGAGACACACGCGCTTCTCGTCTCATTGGCACAACGAGGTATCATCACGTACATCCCTCGCTCTGTAGGTTGTTCTCTTACTATGACAAGCGAGCGACAGACAGAGATCTATCTATCGCCCGCTATTTTCGAAGAGCGTCAACAGCGCTTCATTTCCAAACTCCATGCCATGCTCGAGTACGCCGACCAGACTCAGTTCTGCCGCGAACAAGTTCTTCTCGCTTACTTCGGTGAGACTAACGCGCCTTCTTGCGGTCATTGCGACGTTTGTCTCTCTCTGCCTTCTTAGCCTCGCGTGCCTCCTCTTTGGCTTTCTTCTCAGCCTCTTTGGCCTGCTGCTTGTCCTCTTTCGCCTTTTGTTTTTCTACTTTCGGCTCGTCATCACCCAGGAACGCCTCTATCGCTTCTTGCTCCTCTTCGCTTATCTTGTCCTTCTTGCTCTTAGTGCGCATCATGTGCCCGAAAAGCTCCTTGACGAGTGATTTGACAAACACGCTGCTGAATGAGAAATCTTTCTTCGTGGCGTCCGCAGACACAGGCGCATTGACCACCACCCTGTTATCGGAGTCCACCAGACTCTTAAAGGTGTTCCGAACAGGCAGGTCACGATATTTGGCCTTGGTCAGTTTCTCGCGCTTGCCAATGGTCGGATTATCGATAACAAGTCGCGTGTTTCCGGTCAACTGGCCGGCATTGAAGTCCATGTGCGTCTCTGCGAACAACGTACCGCCTTCTATCGGATAACCCGTATAATTGCGGCAAAGGGCATCAAAATCACGCATGCGCACATTGGATAGCGTTACATTCAGTTGCGCATTCTGCCTCTTCACGTCCCAGCCGCCGGTATAGTCCGCTTTCAGTTTGGCGTTACTGGACATAGTGGCATTGATGCGCAGGTTGTTACGGCCATTACTGGACACATTCTTTCCGTCCACTCGTAGTGTCGAGACCGTATATTGCCAGTCATTCTTCTGCGAGTCATCTTCGTACGTCAGATCCTTGGCCGTCAGAGTGGCATTGCGGGCCACCCAGACAAAGGGTTTGGACTTTGGTTTGTTGGTCGTAACTTTTTTCTTTTGTTTCTTGTTTTTAGCTTTCTTGCTGTCCACATCTTGCTCCTTTACTACCAGTCGCGACAGCGTGGTTTCATCTTTGTGTACCTCATACTTGCCGGACAGTCCGCTGATGACGAGCGTGTCCAGAATAGCCGAGCGGCCGTTGAGGTCAAGGTGGTTCAATGCCACCCGCACTTCCTCTATCATCGCCACCTCTTTCTTTTTCATGTCCTTGATGCATGCATCGTTCATCACCACCTTGCCGCGCACGTCTATATTCTGGATGTTATCCAGTTGCGTGAGCAGTCTGAGTTGCCCGTTCATCTTCGCGCCCAAACCGGACACGTTATAATAATCCTGCACGAGCGGAAGCAAGACATCCGAGTGTACATCGTCCAGATTAAGCACAAAACTGAGACTGTTGGATGGCGCCAGATACTTGGCCTCTACAATCACTTTACCTCCGGTCGGCAATGCAAAATCCAAACCGGCGTTCGTATCTTCGTTTTCGAAAGTCAAACCCGGGATAGAGAGGTTGACGTGTTCGAGTTGCCACTCTTTTTTATGCTGCACGTCGTGATAGAAAATCGAGCTGTTGGTCAGTTCGATATCAGAGAGCGACACCTGCCATGC
>Ga0310690_10007543_pt1 | contig 13986 bp, 9 predicted proteins | sample AusTroGonzalo_MG_2_FD_207661 | JGI IMG/M metagenome (GOLD analysis project Ga0310690, IMG submission 207661) | Bovine rumen microbial communities from tropical cattle in Woodstock, Queensland, Australia - Gonzalo_04 (v2) (version 2) | ecosystem: Host-associated > Mammals > Digestive system >... | reverse complement strand
CGAAGAATAAAAGAGTCGGTTACAAGTTGTAACCAACTGAGGACGAAAAGAGTTGATAATCAAATGGGAATCACAATTTGTGATGTCCAATGCAGAAAGAACAAGGTGCCAAAATGGCACCATAAAAAGCCGAGAAGGCGGATACCAAATAAATCGAAAATAAAAAACACAAAAAGATATGAGCACAATAGTATTTCAACCACAAGACAAGTCGCAGTTGGCATTTTTGACGGATTTTGCCAAGCGTGTAAGTGTGCCGTATGTTATTGTACCGATGGATGTTGCTGCTCTGCTGAACAGAGAGGAGAAAAAAGCACAACGGCGTGCAAAATCTTTTGCGAAACTGCAAGAGGCATTTGTTAATTGTGATTTAACGGAAGAGGAAATCCGCCAAGAATGCGAGGCTGTTCGTCAGCAGATGTACGACTTACAAGCGAACTAAGGGCATGCGCGTTATTATTGACACAAATATTTGGATAAGCACCCTTATCGGTCGTCAGTTGGTGGAACTGCGGGAGTTGCTGAGTCATCCAGATATAGAACTAATTATTACGGAGCGCCTATTACAAGAAGTTTTGTTGGTAACACAGCGTCCTAAGTTTGCAAAGTATTTTAAGCATGAGGATGTAGAAAGTTTGCGGGAATGGATGGAGCAAAATATGACGAATATACCATTAGGTGTCATTCCGGCGCGTTGCCGCGACCCAAAGGATGACTACCTGTTAGAGTTGGCTATCCAATCAAAAGCTATCTATCTGGTATCGGGAGATAACGACTTGTTGGAAATAGGTACCATTGGAGAATGCCGCATTATGACCGTCCGTCAATTTGAGACAGAAGTAATATCACAATTTAGATGAGTAGACCACTCAAAAAGAAAGCCGAGAAGGCGGATACCAAATAAATCGAAAATAAAAAACACAAAAAATATGAAAAACAGAAACTCTTTATCTAATTGGATGAAAAAAGGAGCAAGCTCGGAAGGGCAAGCTTGGAGTAAGAGAGAGAAGAGAGAGGGCTGCAAGAAAGAAGATGGAGCTTGGAGTCAGAATGGAAGGATGTTAGAGGAAGCAGCCATTGAGCACCCTTTCAGCACCCTTTCAGCACCCTTTGGGACTACGCGGAAAGAAGGTGGCAACCAATGCTCGTCCTCAATGCGCTCGTGGACACGCTTGGCAGCAATGCTCACCTTGCTCCTCACCCTCGGTGTGGGACAGATGTGGGCGTACACCAATGTGTATCTTAATGGTGACTTTACAGGAGGTAACTGGAATCAAACCACATGGCAATTTACATGGTGGTATGGAGCCTCAGATGGTAAATATTACATTCCGGTATATGCCTCCGGTTCTGCCCAATATTGGCGGTTATATACAAATAACTGCGTATCTCCTTATACAAACAATTATGTTTTGAGTGTAGGAGATGCCGCTTACGGGACAGGTTATAACGGAGAAAAGAATTTTAAATATACCGGCAATGCTGGCATTATTAAAGTATGTATAGACCAGACTTCTAGCGAATGGTCTCCATCTGTATGGCTTGAAAGACCAACTATCAAGATTAAACACCCTTGGAATGGTGGAAGTTGGACGGAACAGGATGCTACTGATAACAATGATGGTACCTATTCCTACAAAGGTAAATATGGTGGAACGGCAGGATTCAATGCTGGCATTTCAGGAGATTTGAAATATAAAGAAGCCTCCACAACCGTTACTGGCTCTCCTGCTTCGGGTGATTATTGTATGTTTACTTGGAATGCTTCAGGCTATCAATATGGAACAGGTGAAGGAAATAATACAGGAACTTTTACTATTACTAAACTTTGTACCATCACCTATAATGCAAATGGTGCTACAAGCGGAACAAAACCTGCCGACCAAACGGATATCTTATATAACACATCAACTACCGTAAGAGGCAACACAGGTACACTTGCTAAAACAGGTTATACATTTGCAGGCTGGAATACAAAATCAGATGGTACTGGAACAACATATGCAGCAGGAACAGGTACTATTAAGCCTACTGCAGTAACTACCACCCTCTATGCCAAATGGACAGCCAACACGTATGATGGTACGATTGATAAGAACGGTGGTGCAGCGGATCAAAGTTATACCGCTACTTATAACTCGTCATCTCTGACAATAGCAACTGCACCAACGCGTACCGGTTATAATCTATCCGGTTACTACGAAGAGGCAGAATGTACGCACTTGATTGCCAATACTTCCAAGGCTTTGCAAGCAAGTACAAGTTATACCAATAGCAGCAGTAAGTGGAATTATACGAGTTCTGCTCCGACCCTCTATGCTGGTTGGACAGCAAAAACAACAACGGTGACACTGAATGGAAATGCTCCGGGTGGACAAACGGTAACAGGCGGAGGAACGACGGTGACGGCAACTTATGATGCTGCACTTCCTTCATTCTCGGCATTAAGTTGTACAGGAGGCTATGCTCTTAAGGGATATTATACACTCACCAGCGGAGGAACGAAGGTCATCAATTCGGATGGTTCGTATGCATCAAACGGGGGTGTGTGGGACCGTACAGATGGTGCTACGCTTACTCTTCATGCACAATGGTCATTGGATCGTACACTAACCTATTCCGGTAATGGAAATACAAGCGGTGATGTACCTGCAGAACCGGCTGTTTATGCCAATGGCGCAAGTGCTACCGTCTTAGGTAATACCGGCTCACTTGCTAAAACCGGTTATTCCTTTAACAATTGGAATACTGAAGCCGGAGGAGGAGGAACGGATTATTCGGCAGGTAACACCATTACCATGAACGCCAATTACACGCTTTATGCGCAGTGGACTGAGAAAAACTATACGGTGACTGTAAATGCAGGTTCGAATGGATCGGTGGCCAGCGGAAGTGTAACCGGTCACATAGACACCAAAGTGACATTGCCTACTGCTACGGCTAATACGGGTTATCATTTCAGCACATGGACAACCACTTCGGGTTCGGTTACTTATACGAATCAAACAAGTGCGACCGAAGCACAGGTAAATGGTATGACCGCTGCTGCAACTGTACGAGCTGACTTTGCTGCCAATACCTATAGCGTTGTCTTCAATGCGAACGGAGGTACGGGAAGCATGAGTAACCAGTCGTTTACCTATAACGCGGCAGCAAAGGCGCTTACCTCGAACTCATTTACCCGTTCGGGTTATACTTTCCTTGGTTGGGCTACTACTGCTGAAAAGGCCAATGCCCTGACAGTGGACTACACCAACGGACAGAGCGTACGTAACTTGACGAGTACGAACGGAGGAACATTTAACCTCTATGCGGTTTGGGCAAAGAAATACTACATCGGCGGACGTTTCCAGCATGACTGGGAAGAGGGTTCTGCTACTACGAATGAGATGGCATATGACGGTACGACGGGTTATTACAAGTTCGAGAGCAACAAGACTGTGAGCGAATTGTCTGTACAATGGCACAATACCAGTGGTGATTATGATGCAGACCAATACTTCTATATCCATACCGGTTTAGGTAAGGGAGCATCCAGCTCGCAGCCGACATATGTAGGAGCAAGCAGCAACGGACATACTATGCAAGTTAAAATCGGTTACTCCAATGCGTATGTGCTGACCGCAAAAACAAGTTCATTTAGCTCGTTTACTGATGAGATGTTATTGAAGTTCTCCAACACCGACAACCTCTCTTCGAATGTGATTGTATGGTGGGATCCTGCTAACAGAAAAGTATGGTACACGGCTACGGAAAGTTTGAATACCAATTACTACTTGCTCGGTTTCGCTGCGGGTTCGTGGGGAGAGACAGATGCCAGACGTTTCAAAGTGGCTACAGTGAACGCTACCACGGCTACGGTTAGTGTATCTCTTTCAGCCAAAACTTACACCCAAAATACGGATAACGGTTTCAAAGTAGAGAATGGCGGTACGTACTATGGTAATAATGGTACTATGACCCGTGCCAATTGCACAAGTTGGCCGTTTGAGACAGACAAGCAAAACTGCGGTATCACAGCAGACTTGGCAGGTACTTATACCTTCACGCTTAATTTGAGTACAAAGGCTGTGAGCGTAACCTATCCGACGGCTTACCAATTGAACTATGACATTGGTACGGTGAAGGGTACAAGCGGTAGTATCTCGACCGATCCTTCGACCGCAAGCGGTTCGTATGTCGGAAGTGGAAATAGTGTAACTCTTACCGGTCCAGCGGCAAAGACGGGTTATGCTTGGAAAGGTTGGTACACGAATGCGGCCGGAACAGAGGGTAATATTCCTGATGTCAGCCGTGCTATCACGGTGACGATGAACGCTGACAAGACATTGTATGCTTGCTATACGGAGACGATGCACACTGTAACCGTGGCTGCAGGGGATGGCGGTACGAGGAGTCCGGCTACTGTTTCGGCAGGTATCGCAACAAAATCAGGTGAAGCAACTGCGACAGCAAACAAGGGATATGTATTTACGAGCTGGACATTACCTTCCGGTACCAGTGCGGCTGAGGGCTACACTTCGTCCAGTAACCCCATTAAGATTAATGCAACAGCAGATAGTAAGACTATTACTGCTAATTTTGCGGCTGCGACTGCATTTATTGAAGGTCGATTCCATGTGACTAATGCTTCTCGTAATGGAACGTGGACCAATACCTTCAGTGGCGGTGACTGGGACGAAGGTTCTACAAGTATCAAGTTCACTTGGGACGGAACAAACGAGCGCTTCTACCTGCATACATACGCAACGCCGAAAGAGTTAACAACGCAAATAAGTAGTTTGGATCCTTATTTCTACATTAAAACCAGTTCTTCGTCTTCTTCGCTCGCAAATGTGGTTTCGTATTGGTCGGCGACTTCGCAGACACTTTCCGCTGCAGGAACAGGAAATAAACGCGCTTTGACACACACAGGTACTTTCTATAACAATAGGCTGAAATTTAGCTCTTCTACTACGAGCGGTTATGCGGTAATCTACTTCGATGAGTCTAACATCTGGTATGAGTTAGAGCAACGGTTGCAGTATAACGGTAATGGCAATACAGGCGGTAGTGCTCCAACCGGCACTTATGGCAACAATACGTATCATGCCAACGGCGGTAGCATTACTGCGCCGGCAAATACCTACTCGAAGACCGGTTATAACTTTACGGGATGGAAAGTAAACAATGAAGGTGCTCTCATTACTGCCGGTTCAAGCGTGACAATGAATGCCGACAAGACTTTATATGCTCAATGGACGAAGAAGACTACAACAATCACTTATAGTCAAAGTGGTACGGGGTATGGTAGTGGCGGTCAGTCGACTACCAAAACAGCGACTTATGGCGAAGCAATGCCGACTCCAATTGAGACCCCGACGGCAGCTAACGGTTATGCTTTTATGGGTTACTATGATGCTCTTGCACCCCTCGGCACAAAATATTACAACGCTGATGGTACAAGTGCACGCACATGGAACAAAGAAGATGCTGCAGTTACTTTGTATGCTTATTTCAAGAAAGCAGAGATTACAGGTATTACGTTTAGTCCGGGTGCGGTAGTTGAGAATGAACAGACAGTAACTGTTACAGCTACGATTAGTCCGACACCGACGGGAACGACGACAGTCTGCTGGCGCGTATTGTATGACAACGGTAGCGCATTGGACCCGCAGCCGACATTTACCCCGGAATCCGGTGCAACGGTAAGCTTTATGGCTCCGAGTGCCAGCGGCATGTACAAAGTAGAAGCTAAACTGCGTACAGGTAGCAGTTGCGGCGGAGGTACATTGTTAGATACCGAAGAGGCTGACTTCCAAGTTGCCGGTAGTCATATTGTTACGGTAGCGTACAAATCTGGCGGTACCTCTATCCAAGCTTCGACGAAAGTGAATGCTCGTCCATTAGTATGGTCAGATCCTATTGATGCGCCGGATATCTTCGGATATACGTTCGACCACTGGACGGCAGGTGATGGTATCACGCTGAGTGCAGACGGGTCAAGCGCAATAGTAGGCGAAGAGAGCAGTGCAAATCCCATCTACATCCAAGCAACTTACAACGGTACGCTGACGGCAAATTATACGCAAAAGAGCCTCATCTATTTCTATAACACTCTCGGATGGAGCAGCGTATATGTGAACTTCTACGGCGCAGACGGATATTGGGATGATAAGGGTTCCGGTAATAAATCCGTAACAAACCGAAACAAAGCTATGACCCGCATTGGTGACTCCGATGTGTGGTACTATGACTATGGGGCTGCAAGTATTACTCCGACCAAATGGGTATCGTTCACGCGAGATGTGCAAAACGGTGACGGTTCCGGTGCTCAGAACTTCTGGGCAGCAGATCCGGGAGAACCTGTTTCCTATCCGGCTCGCCGTGCGGATGACCTAGCTGATAAAGCTACCGAAACAGGTTTCTATTCCGCTACACCTATGTTTGTGCCGACGGCGTCTCAAACCCCAGTTACTAAGAATAGTAGCGGTGGCGGTAGGGCACTGTACTACAACAGCGGTTATTGGACCAAGTATCTGCCGGGTACGGGTTATACTTTGGAGATTTATAATTCCGCAGGTAACTCCAAACTCAAAGAGATGGACTTTACTTCTACAGATGAACTAATGCCAATGCATGCCATCGCTGACTTGGAAGCCAATACGACTTATAAGTTCCAAATCAAGCGTCATGGCGATGTTTATCTGGGTAACTCTGGTACAATGACCTATTCAGACCATGGTCAAGGTACTCCGTGGGAGATGACGAACTCCGGTTTTGCGATGTGCGGTATCACCACTACAGCAGCCGGTGACTATACGTTCAATCTCACTTACTCAGCTAATGCTTCTGATCAGTACCGCATACGTTTGGCCGTTGATTATCCAGTAGCGAGCGGCGATTACCGATTGGTATATAAGGATGATGTACATACCAATATTCACCCGTCTGCTATTGTGAACAAAGTGAATAATAGCACGGCTATTGTATCGTTCTTCGTTCGCCATGATGAGAACCCAGATCTGCGAATCCAGCAAGCAACCGTAAATGGTTCGGGTGCAATCACTTGGAAGGAATATCCGACGGATGGTACGCCAACTAACCAGATAACGGGGGCTATTGCATCGGCTATCACGAAGGATACTGTTTATAACTTTAACCTCAGTATGAATGGTAGCGGTGCGTTGTCTGTAACAAGTGCGGAATATTACTCCGGTAACTATTATATCCGTACCGATGCGGCCAACAGCAAATGGGATAACTACCGTTCCGATCCGGATCACTTGATAAGTTATTCAGACTATCTCAAGAAGGATGTGGGTTACAGTCACTATTATACCCACTGGGTAAACAAAGATGACGTAGGACGCAAGAATGTGAAGTTTGTTATCGCCAATGACTACAGTCCGTGTATCTCGGATACGTTGGCTCGTGAGGAGGCTTCCGGAATATGGGCACATATAGGTGACTGGATGGAAGCAGGCGGTGATTTGAAGCGTAGCGCGAATGTCCGCTTTATGTGGGATATAGAGACGAATGCCGTTGCACGTGCTTACATTGACGGTGCACAAGAAAGTGGTACTCATTTCTTGGAAATGCTCAGTAGTGATTCCAAAATTAAAAATTCAGCCGGCACGGAGACATTAACGGCGGTCACTTTCTCTGATAACGGTAACTGGATTTATGAGGCGAATGTCCAAGCACAAGCAAATGCACTATACAAATTAAAATCCACTTGGGGTGAGGGCGGAAATGCTATTTTGCAGTACTTCAAGGGATCGTCGAGCGAAACCGAAACGCTTATTGGCGGTAGCAATGAAGATGAGAATTGGTATCCCATCCGCGTAATCTATGACTTCAAGACCAACCGTATTGTAGCATCGTATGTGCCTGCAACCGGTACTATCAGCGAAGAAATCCCTATTAATGCGGATGTGATGTTTATCCGTGAGCACCAAGGAGATATCGCACAGTTGACGTTTAGCGGTAGCGGTGCTATATCTGAAATCAAAACGGCATACGGCGTAATGCGGTTCAATAAGTGGACGATTAACAACAAATCGAAAGCTACCGGGCATGCTCCGTTATCTCCGGAACTTACTCGCTATGAGCGTGACTTGTTCTATATCTCGTTCCCGTTCGAAGTGAGCCTTGAAGAGGTATTCGGATTCGGTACCTATGGCACACACTGGATTATTGAAGAGTATGATGGCGCAGGTCGTGCGGAGAAAGGTTTCTGGATAGACTCCCCGACATTCTGGAAATTTATTACGAACCGTAAGGGTAAGTTCTTGAAGCCGAATGTGGGTTATATCTTGGCGCTCGACTTGGATGAGTTAGGCGAAGGCTCGTCTGTATGGTCAAATACGGACAACGTAGAGTTGTACTTCCCATCTTATGGGGATATGCCGAATATTACTTCGTCCAGCGTTACGCACACTCTACCGGAACATGAATGTACTATCAATCGTGGAACCGAGCAAGGCGACCGTCGAATCAAAGATAGTCACTGGAATATCATGTCCGTGCCGACCTATATCAATACAAGCAATGTCAGCTTTGCCAACACAACATGGATAACGGCAGGCGACGGACGATTAGGGCCGAAATTCCTCTACACGTGGAATACGAACGACAACACATTATCCGCTACATCCGGCATAGGCTTTACGTATAAGGCCATGCACGCCTATACCGTACAATACTACGGCAATGTAACATGGACGACCAGTGTTTCGCCGTCAAGCATCGTAGCCCATCGTACGTATGCGGAAGCTCCGAGCGAGGTGGAGTTCTGTCTTGAATTGCAGCAGAACGAAAACATGATAGACCGAACCTTCGTTCGCATGAGTAATGATGCGGATGTAGATGCGGAATTCGTATTCGGAGAAGATATGTCGAAAGATTTCTATAAGAACAAGGCGAATATCTATACGAAGGTTACGACTCTTATGGATGATGAACTGACTGTTACGGAGGTAGCCGGTAACTGCCTGCCGATGAGCGAGCAGACGACAGTCGTGCCGATGGGTATTATGACTGTTCAGGCCGGCACGTACACCATCTCCATCCCGAGCGGAACGAGCGGCGTAGGCGTAACGCTCATCGATAACGAGACAGGTATTCGTACCAACCTCGCTTTGATGGATTACACCGTTGATTTGGATGCCGCTACCTACGACGACAGGTTTGTTCTGGAAATCTCGCCGATGAAGCACTTGACGACCGATATCGAAGGCGTAGATGATGCGCAGGATGAGAAGATCCGCAAAGTACTCATCGACCAGAAGATGTATATCATCAAGGATAAGACAGTCTTTGATGCACGAGGTGCAAGAGTAAAGTGATAGTGTAAAGTGTAAGGTGTAAAGTGTAAAAAGAAAGGGAAAAGTTATGAAAACGAGACTTTATATTAGCATTTTATTCTGCCTCTTGACGATGAGCACATGGGCGCAGACCTATAAGAATACCTATACTCCGAAGAATACCAAACAGCAGGAGATTGGGGCGATTCAAAGTCAGCAAATCATGCAGACCAGTGTTCATGCAGGTACTATCTACGAGCCGTTCAGCAACGCTGCTCCGTCCGAACAGAGTTTTGTCGGAGCAGCGCAGCCTACATCCAATGGTCCCAGCCGTGCGCGAAAGGGATTCGACCCCGGAGCCGAGTCCGGACAATCTACTGAGTCTCCTGTCGGTAACACGCCGTGGTTACTGATGATGCTGCTGGGAGCAGGGTACTTTTCGGTAAAAGTAATAAGAAAGAAGAGCCATTGAGTGGCTCTTTTTTTTGAATTCTGAACAGGTAATAAGTACGTGTTGCCTCCGTGTTTACTCCGACTTTACTCCGTGTTTACTCCGATAACCTTCTTGTAAAAAGCTGGAGAACAGGGGGTTAACTATAAATAATGTATCCGGCGAGACCGGCGAGGAACATCAGGAGGATGGGATGGGATAATAAAGTTGAAAGTTTAAAGTTTAAAGTTGAACGGTCGCCCTTGGCAAAATTCGGAAGGATGGTGAAGAAAGCTACCACGGCAAAGATGAGCCAAGAGTAAGGGTCGATGAAGGTGGTGGGTTTGATGAGAAGCAGGGCTGCTGAGGCTACGAGGCCGATGACCGTGAAGCGAAGCATACGCAGCGTCTGCTCGAAATAGGGGTTGCCCTGAAAACGATTCCGGAGCCAGAAATAGGCTTTGCATATACTGAGCATGATAATAAGGCTCGGAAGCACAATGGCGAAAGTAGCGAGTACGCTTCCCCAGAAACCTGCGGCGGTATAACCGACATAGGTCGCGCAGTTGATGCCTATCGGACCCGGCGTGACTTGACTGACCGCGACGATATCCACGAACTCCTGCTGCGTCATCCAGCCGTGCTGCTCCACTTCCATCTCGATAAGCGAGAGGATAGCCAAGCCGCCTCCAAAACCGAAGAGGCCTATTTTGAAGAACGATATGAAAAGCTGGAGGTAAAGCATGGTGTACGGTGTATGGTGTATGGTGTATGGTTAACGGTTAACGTGAGTGTTTTGGATGTAAACGACTATCAGGGTGATTACAATCGTGGCGAGGATGACCCAGACGGGGTTAACGTGTAAAAGCCAGATGAGGATGACGGCGGCGAGACTAACGATTAACGGTAAAAGGTTAACGGTTAACGTTTTGCCTTTTGCTCCTTTTCCATTTATAGCTGCTCGTGCCATCTTGACGAGTGGGGCAGCGATGAGGGCTACTACGGCAGGTCGCAGACCTTTGAAGACTGCTTCCACAGCCGGCAGTTCTTTCCATTCCGTGAAAATCATCGCTATTGCGAGGATGATGACAAAGGACGGCAGTACGGCGCCTAATACGGCACCCGCGACACCTCTCCAACCGCCTACGCGCCAGCCGATGAAGATGGCGGAGTTGACAGCGATAAGTCCAGGCGCTGCCTGCGCGAGTGCAATCATGTTGAGAAACTCCTCTTCGTCAATCCATCCTTTGTTATCCACCACTTCGCGCTGGATAAGCGGCAACATAGCATAACCTCCACCAAGGGTGAAGGTGCCTATTTTGAGATATGTCCAGAAGAGTTGGAGGAACAATAGTTAATGGTGTATGGTGTATGGTGTATGGTGTATGGTGTATGGTGTATGGTTAGTCCTTGTTTTCGCGGAGCTGCTGCTTGACGAACTTGGCGAGCATGTTGATGGCGGCGTTGTTATGTCCGCCCTGCGGCACGATGACATCGGCGTAGCGTTTGCAAGGTTCGATGAACTGTTCGTGCATGGGTTTGAGCACGCGTTGGTAACGCTCGATGACCTGTTCAGCCGTACGTCCACGCTCCATCACATCGCGTTTCATCACGCGGATAAGACGGTCGTCGGCATCGGCATCAACGAAAATCTTCAGGTCCATCTGTTCGCGCATACGCGGTTCGCGCAATGCCATAATACCCTCTACCACGATGACTTCCTTCGGTTCGATATGAATGGTCTCGTCCGAGCGCGTACACGTAATATAGGAATATATAGGCTGCTCGATGGCTTTGCCCTCCTTGAGCATCTTGATATGCTTGCTGAGCAATTCCCAATCGAAGGCATCGGGATGGTCAAAGTTGATGTTCTGCCGCTCCTCGACAGGCACATCACTGCTGTCCTTGTAATACGAGTCTTGGGGAATGACTACCACTTCGCCTTTAGAGAGTCGCTCGATGAGTTTTCTGACTACCGTTGTTTTGCCCGAGCCGGTACCGCCCGCAATGCCGATGATAAACATAAAGAAGTGTTGTTAAATCGGGGTGCAAAGTTAGTGTATTTTTTTGATATATGCAAATAATCGGGAGAAAATGTAGCAAAATAAAAAAATAATTGTCAAAAAACTTGCATAATTAAATAAAAAGTAGTAATTTTGTAGCCGATTTTGATTTGAAGTGCGCAGGAGCGCATGGAGAGATGCTCGAGTGGTTGAAGAGGCACGCCTGGAAAGCGTGTAAACTCCAAAAGGGTTTCCGGGGTTCGAATCCCCGTCTCTCCGCAGGGAGATGGTGTAGGGTGTACAGTGTAGGGTGTACATTGTAAGAAGAAATTTATATTTAAACAAAATAAACAACTTAATTAAATTATTCTCATGAAAAAAGTATTTGCAACTCTTACGGTGCTGGCTATGCTTACCTTTGGTAGCGCAGTAATGATGGCACAAGAAGAAGCAGCTGCTGTAGAAGAGGCTGCTGTTGAACAAGTAGATGAAGCTGCTCCTGCGGCTGAAGAAGTAGCTGAGGCTCCCGCAGAGGAGGCCGGTGGCTTGGTAGCGCTTCACAAGACTCTTAAGACGAAGTTCATCGAAGGTGGTGCAGGCTTCATGGCGCTGACCCTCGTTACTCTCGTATTCGGTTTGGCGCTCTGTATCGAGCGTATTATCTATCTGTCGCTTAGCAAGACCAACACGAAGGAGCTGCTCGCTAATATCGAGGCTGCTCTGAAGAAAGGCGGCATCGAGGAGGCTCTTGAGGTTTGCCGTAACACGCGCGGTCCTGTAGCATCGATTTTCTATCAGGGTCTGAGCCGCTACGACGAGGGAATCGACGTAGTAGAGAAGACGGTTGCTTCCTACGGTGGCGTACAGCTCGGTTTGCTGGAGAAGAACCTGTCTTGGATTTCGCTGTTCATCTCGATTGCTCCGTCTCTGGGATTCTTGGGTACCATCATCGGTATGATCGCGGCCTTCGATAAGATTCAACAGGTAGGTGATATCTCTGCAACGGTTGTTGCCGGCGGTATCAAGGTGGCTCTGTTGACCACGTTGCTCGGTTTGATTATTGCTATTGTTCTGCAGTTGTTCTACAACTACATTCTCAGCCTCATCGAGGGTCTGGTGAATGAAATGGAGGACAGCTCGATTAGCCTGCTCGACATCGTAGTAGAGTTCGACGCTGCCCAGAAAAAGAAATAATGAATCAACCAAACTTGGTTGATAATTATTAACAACTAAAATTCTGAGCAATATGAAAGACTATAAAATGTTACCAAAGATTGCCTTATGGGCACTGCTGGCGCTGGGCATCGTGTTTATCGCGTTGTTCTTCCTCGGCGGCTCCAACGGTAGTCTCGAGGTAGCCGGTGATTTCCTGGATATTCCTCGTTTCACCGATGCATTCCTCATCTGGGTATATCTCCTCGTGGCGCTGGTAGTGCTTATCACCCTTGCGGTGGTATGCGTAGAGTTCGGCAACAACTGGAAGACCAACCGCCGCAAAGCGTATATGACGCTTGGCGTAGTAGGTGGTTTCATCGTGTTGGCGCTCGTATGCTGGTTCCTCGGTAGCCCGGAGAAAATACATATCGTAGGTTACGAAGGTACGGATAACGAAGGCGCATGGGCACAGCTCGCCGACGCCGTTATCTTCGCTTGCTATTTCCTCATCACCGCTACTATCTGTACGATGATCTGGGGATGGGCCTATACAAAAAAACTATCGAAGTAAAACACATTTATCATGGCAAAGAAAATCCCACAGATTAACGCCAGCTCCATGGCCGACATCTCGTTCCTGTTGCTGATTTTCTTCTTGGTGACCACCTCTATGGATGTGAACCAAGGACTGGCTCGCCGTCTGCCTGCGCCTATTCCTCCCGATCAGAAGATAGAGGATAAGGATATTAACAAGCGCAACCTGCTGGTAGTGAAGATTAACTCCGCGAACCAGTTGATGGTGCAAGGCCAGTTGATGGATGTGAAGCAACTTCGCGAACGCGCTAAGGATTTCATTAAGAACGAGAATAACGCGGATTACTATCCGAAAGTGTTCGAAGAGGATTTCGGTGCTCCGTTCGGTGTCGTTAAGTACACCAAGGATCACGTGATCTCTGTTCAGAACGACGTGGATACCCAGTATCAGGCGTATTTGGACGTTCAGAATGAACTCGTAGCGGCATACAATGAATTGCGTGAAGAGTGCGCGCAGAAGTATTTCCACAAAGCTTATAACGAGTTAGAAGAGGATCAACAGAAACAGATCCAAAAG
>Ga0310690_10007542_pt1 | contig 13988 bp, 13 predicted proteins | sample AusTroGonzalo_MG_2_FD_207661 | JGI IMG/M metagenome (GOLD analysis project Ga0310690, IMG submission 207661) | Bovine rumen microbial communities from tropical cattle in Woodstock, Queensland, Australia - Gonzalo_04 (v2) (version 2) | ecosystem: Host-associated > Mammals > Digestive system >... | reverse complement strand
CGGAACAAAAAGCACAACAAACACTTAATCCACGGCCATATAGCATAAAAATAGACTTTAAACTTCCTGTGAACTTTTTAAATTTGGGGTTGATAAAAAGAGGTTTTTATGTTTTTTGAACAAGCCATCGCTCACAACCTCCCGAATTACACTAAGGAATCTGACTCCGCTTATGGCGAAACCCTTGCCCCGCTCGATTACAAGGAAGAGCTCAAGGTCAAGAATGCAGCCATCCGTGAATTCTGGGAAGTGAACCGACTCGCTCGTGGCCCGCAGCCCATCGTTGCAAGCCCGATGCCGCGCAATTACCGCACGACGTCCAAGCGCCAAGTCGAAATGAAGCCGGGCGATCTCCGTTTTAACGAATACGACAGCATTCTCGAGCCCGAAGAACACAACGCCATTTACCGTTTGCTTTTCGAAAAGCTCATCACGCCGGCTTACAAGCCGCTCGCCTACGCGCTCAACTGGATCATCATCCGCGGCACCTACAAGTACCGCGTCGTGATTTTCAACGTGAAAAAACTCGACGCCAGCATCGTCCGCAAACTCAAGCAGATTGCAGAAGTGCTGCAGCAGAGCCCGTACCACGTGACGGCCGCCCACACCTACGTGGACACAACGGAATCCAACTACTACCTCGAAGCCAAGCGTCCGACGGACATCCTGAACTTTAAGCAGCTTTACGGCCCACGCGAACTTTCGCTCGACCTTGGCCATTTTAGGCTCAAGTACCCGGTAACGGGTTTCAGCCAGATCAACGAAAGCCAGATCCACAACCTCATCAAGGCCGCAAGCCGCTTGCTTGGTCTCGAAAAGGGCGACCACTTCTTGGATCTTTACTGCGGTTACGGCCTCTTCAGCTTCGCCCTCGGCGAAGCCGCCAAGTCCGTACTCGGCGTGGAATGGGAAGGTCCGTCCATCGATTGCGCCAAGGCTTCCGCAAGGTTCCTCAAGAAGAACTACAAGTTCATTGCCGGAAAGATCGATGAAACGTTCGTGCAGATGAGACTTCCGCGACCGATTCCTGGCGAACCGGAACGCATCTTGCTGGACCCACCGCGCAAGGGCACTGAACCGGGCGTCATCCGTGCGCTCGCCATGCGTAAGCCTGTCCGCGTATTGCATATTTTCTGCGGCACCGACGAAATCCCGGACGCCCTCGCCGAATGGGAACGTTACGGCTACCGCGTCAAGGAAGTGCTGCCGATGGACTTGTTCCCCGGCACGCCGCACCTCGAAACGCTTATCGCTCTCGAAAGAAAGTAACAGAATTAAATAAACGAAAAAGAGTCCGCCACTTAGCGGACTCTTTTTTATTGAAGCGATTTTAAGAACTCTTCTAGCCGAGCCGTGAACACCGCAGCGCCAAGATAGCTTACATGGTTGGGGTTATAGGCCATCTCGTCGGTATAGTCATGATAACCATCTTTATACTCATCAAAAATCACAATGCCCATATCTTCCACAGCCTTGATAATTTGATGAGCCACATCCCAACTCGGGCCATACGAGCCAAACGCTTCCGAATCCTTGTATGCCGGGCTATACGGAGGAATCGCCGCAATCAGTTGTACACCATTGGAATCTGTAAATTCCTTTAAGGACTTCATGACTTTAAGATTATCCGCCAAGAACGGCGAATCAAAAGACATCGTCGAAAGATCCACATTCACAATCGCAGGTCCCCATTCGATCGAAGGCATCAAGAATGTATTTTCGAGGTACTGCTGCGCCAAGAAGACCTTTGCAAATTGCTGGTCCTGACTCAACTTGGCGATTTCATCTTTCGTAGATTCGGACAAATGCTTCTTATCATACAAAATTCCAGGAGAACTCTTTAATAGCGAAGAAGTCATTTCGGTAAAAGTCCTGTACATAAATCCCGGCGAAAGTTCCACTACAAGGTATTTAATGTTCGGAGCATACGGAACAACATAATTACGAATCAGATAATTATACAGGTGGAGGTCGCTCATGCTCACGGCCATATTGACAACAGAAAACGTCTTTACAGAATCTTCAATAACGGAATTCAAGATTGTAGAACTGCCAAAAGCAGCAACTTGCAAATTTTCACTTTTTTTCCAGAACGATTGCATGCGCATTCCCAATTCAACGGATATAAACGGGAACGGGCTTTCGGCCTCGCTATCGTAATACACACCGGCACTATCAACATCGACAAGAGGCTTCGGGAGATCCGTACCATCTTGCCAAATCCACAAGCAAGGATGCCACAGTTCTTCGCCTTCCACAAGCGGAACAACATCACCGTTATTCAAGTCCACAAGCGCGACGCGTCTATGGCCGCCATTAAGGTCCGTAAGAGTCACCACCACCAAATGGCTAGCGGAATCGTTTAAAATACCGACGGCCCATTCCGTATGGTCAAAAGTATAGCCCTTCGGCGCAGCAACCGACTGCACCAATTTCCCTGAGCTATCGGCCACAAGCAAACGCTGGTGAACGCCGTAATTCACTCCCGCAAATTCGCGTCCAAGGGATCCACCAAAATCAAGGAACAACGTTCGTTTTGTACCATCCTTCGTCAAGGACGCATTGCAAGCCTGTTCTTCGTTGTACCAAATCTGGTCAGGATTCGCAGAAGCATTCGCATTGTGTACTCGAAGCAATGGAGAAGACGCCACCGCAAAACGATTGTCCGCCGTCACGCCACCGTGGTAAGCACCGTCAAACAGTTTTTCGGGCGTTCCAAACGCACCATTGGCAAACCGAACCTGCCATGTACTTTCCTGAAAGAACTGTTCACCTTTATTGCCGCCCGCCGAAGACACGTACACGATAACCGTATCACCATCAGGATTAATGCGCCATCTCGGAACTGCGGCATTATCCACAGGCAACTTCACCAAATTACTGCCGGATTCATTCAGGTCGCGAACATAAACAGACGATTCCTTAGAAGAACCTTCCATGGACGTACAAAAAGCCACACGCTTTCCATCAGGGGAAATGTCCGGATGGTAAACATTGATTTCATCTCCAATCTCGATAACTTTCGGAACCTTGGCAAAGTCCATATAAACAAGATTGCCAGTCACGTCATTTCGGAAAGCAAGCTTTGCCCTATAGGCATTCGAAAGCACCCTTATTTCAGGCGCCTCGATCAACGGAGTCATCGGCACAGATTCCACTTCGCCATCATTCAAAAACCAGGTAGCATCAGGAATCGGACCAAGTACTAAACGAAAACCGATATAGTCCCCTTTGGTCGAACTCAGAATCGGGTACGTATCGCCTCTATTGTACAGTTCCATGGACGCCGGGGCACTAAGATAACTACCGCCTTTTACAATGCAAGAACCAATGGCATCCCCTTCAACCGATCCTACAAAATTCGTGATTGACGTATCCGAAAAAGAAACATACCTGTCGTTCACCAATTCCAGCATGTTTCCCGCCAAGTCGCAAAAAAGATCCGTCGGATCGCCAGAAGAACAGACTTTATGCGCAACAGATTCCGAATTTTCGCCATTCCAGCTCTGCGAAGGTTCCCAATGATCTGCGGCCACCAAAGTCCATTCCGCTTCTGTCGGCAATCTAAAGCCCATCGACGACGAATTGAACTTAAAGCCCTTCATTTTAATACAATGCTTATCCAAATCAAATTCCGCAGAAGAATACGAATAAGCCGTATCATAATGATACTGCTTACTCAAGGCATTCGCATACAGAACAGCATCAAAAAAAGTCACATTCGCAGTCGGTAACGAATCTTGAGTGCAAGAAACGTTCAGCCCCGTCTCCCCTAGCATGGCGTCATTAAAGTCTTTACAAATAACCTCATGACGTCCCATATAAAAGTCATACGTAAACTGAACTCCCATTTGAGGGCGTTCCACCATTTTTGCAGAAATATCGTTCGTTCCCAAAGCAACACTTTTGCCACTCGAACGGACCAGGTTCATTCCTTCGACGGAATCCCCATACAACGCTCTACCCCCTTGCAAAGCAAATACGCTATCACTCGGATTATCCTCCGTACAACCAAGCACCAAAAAAGAAGTCAAAAAAAAGAGCAAAAAAGGCGGGCAAGCTTTGGGCATAGCGGAAATATACTATTTTCTTTATTCAAATGCAAACAAAATCCAACATTTCAGACAACATCCTATGGAGCCGGACGTTTATTACCGTCGCCGCGGCGAATTTTCTCCTATTCTTTAGTTTCTACCAATTACTGCCGATTCTCCCTTTATTCATCATCGACAAATTCAATACAGACAACGCAACAGCGGGTATCATCATTTCGCTCTATACCATCGGAGCGCTTGCCTGCCGCCCCTTTGCCGGATTCCTCGTCGATACGCTCAGTCGAAAGCCGCTCTACTTCTGGACTTTCTTTGCATTTACCATTTGCTTTGTCGGTTACAAAATCGTTGGGATTTTACCAATCCTTGCGGTGATACGCTTTGCGCACGGTCTCTTCTTCGGGATTTCGAGTACAGCAAGCAACACCGTCGCCATTGACGCGCTCCCTGCCAGCCGTCGCGGTGAAGGCATCGGGTACTTCGGCATCAGCGTAAACCTGGCCTTTGCAACAGGCCCCATGACCGGCATGTTCCTTTACGAAGCCTTTGGCGACACCATCGTCTTTGCGATTTCCGTCGTTCTTTGCATCATAGGTCTTGTACTCGTACAAACGCTCAAGGTCAAGCCCCGCGAAAAGAAACCGCACGCACCTCTTTCGCTAGACCGCTTTTTCTTGACCCGCGCCGTTCCGCAATTTGCAAACTTCATCTTTGTCGGATTCGCCTACGGCCCCGTGACCAACTACATCGCCCTTTACGCCAAGGAGCTCGGCATCGGAGGTTCCGGCTGGTTCTACGCCCTCATCGCGGCAGGGCTCATCATGAACCGCATCATGACCGGACGTCTCATCGACCGCGGCTATCTCATCCACTTGGTCGGCACCGGAATGACGCTTAACGTTATCGCATACATCATCCTCGCCTTCTGCCATGGATCCGTGACTTTCTTTATCGCGGCATTCCTCATCGGAACAAGCCTCGGGCTGATTTTCCCCGGTTACCAGACCATGTGCGTGAACCTCGCCCGCCACGACCAACGCGGCACGGCAAACAGCACCTACCTCTCGGGCTGGGATATCGGTATCGGTTCGGGAATTCTTGTCGGCGGCGCCATGGCCAATTACTTCGGCATGCACCAGCAGGTTTTCGTCACCTGCGCCATCGCCCTTGCCCTTGGCGACATCATGTTCCTTGCCTATACGGCAAGGCACTACTTAAAGAACAAACTAGAAGGCTAAAGCGCTACCCGTTGGAGCGTTTTGCCTCGTACATTTTTTTGTCGGCGTCCATGACGCTTTTCTTGAAGTTCTCGATGTGGCCATCCCAACTGGCATAGCCCATACTCGCCTCGACTCTATAAGGCAATTCACCGCCGCGTCTCAGGCATTCATCCTGCAAACTGTCACGAATCACGGAAAGCACTTCGTCGGGAGCCTTCGTCTGCGCAATCATCAAGAATTCGTCACCGCCATAACGGCACAGGAATAGCGAAAACCTAAGGCGTTCGCAAGCACGCTTTAACGCCTGCGAAACAAGGACCAGCGCACGGTCGCCTTCGACATGGCCATACCGGTCGTTAATCTTTTTAAAATGGTCAACATCCAGCATAATGACATACGCCGACTTTGCATCGCGCTGCTGGTACAAGTACTTCTCTAGGCGATTGCGGTTATTGAGCATCGTCAAAGGGTCTGTCGACACCAACTGGTTTTGCGAATGTAAATATACGAACAGGATCACGAACGTACACCAGAAGCAGAAAATCGGAGTCGTCATCGAAAAGAAAATCTGCGTTCCGGCAGCAAGAATCGCACCCGGCGTATAACTAGCCACAATCAAGTACGTCGTCAAGTCATGACGATTGCGCCGTGCAAAGCCGCGAATCAGCCCACGGATCGTCACCGTCACCATGTAGACGCACGGGAGGAAGACCAAGACAAAATAATAAAGGTCTCTAGGCTCCAAGTTTTCATCAAGCCAGAATTCAGGATCCAGAACAAAGAAAACAAAAAGCACAACGGCTTCGACCACAATAGGAATCCGCAATATCGACTGGAGCTTCTGGATTTGAGGCTTCGTCATATCCGGCCTGGAGCTCATTTCTGCATAGATAAAACAGCTATAGAACAAGACAGCGGCAATAATCGCATTGAGGTAATTCACCGCCAAAACGCTGATCGTATTTTTGACAAAAATGCCATCGTTGATCAACGCCCAGACAGAATCGTTCAAAAAATAAAGGATATGCCAGAACACCAACTTTTGGAAAAGGGTGAACCTCATCTGCGGCGTCGGGAGACTTTTTATGCTGAAAAGCAAAAGCATTAAAAAGCATATGCATGCCACATTGACTTCTGCATAAAAAACATAAACACTCATAAGTAGTAAACTATATTTTATTTCCGAATCGACAACACCCATTCGCCGAAATATGAAAATCATCAGAGTTACAAAAGAATTTGAACGCGCTGGAGCCTATTATGTAAGAATCCAGGCAATGGCCAGAAAATACCAGATTCCGCTCGACGCTGAGATCGACTCCAAAGATGGCGAAAATTGCAATTACGTCCTCGTTTTAGACGATATTTATCCCGTTGCCACGTGCCGATGGTTCAAAATTGACGAAAAAACGGCAGAAATCGGCCGTGTTGTCGTACTCCAGGAATACAGAGGCCAGCACCTCGGGCAACGCGTGATTGCCGAAGCCGAAGCCTGGATGCGCGAACAGGGCATCCAAAAATCCACCCTTTCAAGCCGTATCGGCATAGAAAAATTCTATACCAAACTCGGTTACCACTTCAACGAAAGCGGTCAGGCGCACCACGATACATTCCAGTGCGTTTACATGGAAAAATACCTTTAATTTCACATTTTTCCCATTATTTTTTGTTGCATATAGACATTTAAATATTTTTCAGGGGCCTATAATCATCCATTTTTAAAAAGATAACGGCCCTAGCGTTTCATCAGTTTGCTTTTTTGTACATTTTAGTTTATATTAGCAGATAGATTCTTGGCAACAAATGAAACCCATTATCGAATATTCAGACTTCCGCAGGTACATGCTGGATTTCTACGAAGAGCGCAAATTGCGCCATGTTTTTTCGTGGCGTGAATTTTCGAAAAGTGCAGGTTTTACGTCTTCTTCGTACATGAAGGTCGTGTGCGACGGCAAAAGCAACTTGAGCCGCATCGGCATCGAACGTACCGGGCAAGCCATGGGGTTAGTCGGATTCGAGATGGACTATTTTAGGGCCATGGTCAGTTTCGGCCAAGAAACCGACGACGTCAAAAAGAAGGCCGCCTACAAAGAAATGCTCTCCATCGCTAAGGCGCACAAAGTGAGGGTCGTCGAAAGCGAGCTTTTCGACTTTTACGAATCCTGGAAAAATCCCGTCATCCGCGAACTCGCCCCGATGATGCCAGGCGCCACCCCAGGCGAAATTGCGAGGAACTGCTATCCCAAGATTACGGCTCTCGAAGTCAAGCAGACACTCGACTTTTTGACCAGCGCCGGATTCCTCAAGAAGACCGCCGAGAACACGTTTGTCCAAAGCGAAACGTCCATCACGGGCTCCCCGGAAGCCACGCGACTCGCCATCCGCGACATGCACCGCGAAATGGCAAAAATTGCGGCCAGTTCACTGGACCTCGCCAGAGCCGAACGAAACTTCAGCGGCGTCACCATGGGCATTTCCAAGGACTCCTACGAACAAATCGTCAAGGAACTCAACGAATGCCGCCGAAAAGTCATCAGCATCGCCGCCGGCGACAAGAACATCAACCAAGTTTACAGACTCAACTTGCAGCTTTTCCCGCTCACCCGCAACACCAAGGAGAATAGCAATGATTAAGCTATTCAACAAGCTTTACATTTCAAGCATTCTTGCGCTCGCCTCCTTTTTCGCCTTCGCCTGTAGCGAATCGAATCCAGGCGGATTGACTGGGACCGCCGAAGAACCCAACCAAACGGCCCACTCCGGAAATGCCAATGGCAATATGCCGCCACCATCCAGCGATTCCGAAACAGAAAGCAGCTCCAGTACCGAAGCACCGATCGACAATCCCGACATCGGCGGTTCCGAAAAAGCCAATTCGAGCGGTTCCCAAGAAGGAAATTCCTCGATACATGTCATCGGCGATGATTCTTCGTCATCGCAAACCGTCCCTGCTCCACAGTCTAGCAGTAGCGATTTCGGCGGCGTAGGCGCTGTCGACAACAACTTCCTGAGCATCTATGCCAGCAAGGCCGGCATTACCGGCGTTACTTTTGACAAGGACGTATTCGGATTCAACAAGACGTACGCAAGCTGTGCCCCCAGCATAACAGGCCCTTGCATCGAAGAAGATGAGAAAACCGCAGAATTCAGGACCTTGGGCCTGCACAAGATTACCGAAGACGACTTCGATTACGTTGAGCCAATCTTCCCCAAGACCACCAAAAGGTACGAAAGACAGCTCAAGAACGCCTCCGCGAGCGGCTGCCCGATTTACATTCTCAACATCGAGTATACCTCGCCCGCATGGTACATCCTTACCGGCATCACGAGCGAAGCGATTACCGTCGAAAACATCTTCGACAACTGCGAATACGAAAAGCTCCCGTTCGACATTCACGTCGGCTTCCTGTTCACGTACTGCGGAGAACTGACCGACCAAACTCAAATCATTACGAACCATACGCCGAACGGTTCCAACAAATGCAACACAATGGACTACGAGGAGTTTTACAAGTAACGACAGCGAACCCCTGCTGGCTCTTCCCTGCGAATTCCTATATAATACAAAAACTATTATATAGGATTCAACATTTAACAAATATTCTTTAAATACGCCAAATTCAATCCATTTTCAAGGTTTCTGTATAGCAAAAATATTGACCCAGTCATTTCACGAACGTATTTTATAGGCATGAAATCCGTACTCGAATACAAAGATTACCGCCTCTACATGCAGGATTTTTACGACGAACGCAAACGTTGCGGAGCGTTCTCTTGGCGTGAATTCTGCAAAATTGCGGGTTTTTCGTCGCCAAACTACATGAAGCTCGTATGCATGGGTCAAAGCAAGCTGAGCAAGATCAAGTCCCCGAACGTCGCCAAGGCGATGGGACTCGTCGGTTACGAAGAAGAGTACTTCAAGCAGCTCGTCGCGTTCTGCAACGCAGCGGACGATTTCTCTAAAAAAGAAGCCCTCCTCGAGATGGAAAAAATCGCCCAGGAGCACAAGATTCGAGTCATCGACAGCGACACCTTCCAGTATTACGAGTCCTGGAAATACCCGGTCATCAGGGAACTTGCCCCGATGATGCCAGGAGCAAACCCGCGCGACCTCGCCGAAGAATGCAAGGAATACGTCTCGGCCGAAGAAGTCCGCGACATCCTGAGCTTTCTCGTCAAGGCAGGCTTCCTCAAGAAAGACGGCGACAAGACATACTCACAAACCGAACAGACCGTCATCGGCTCCAAGGAAGCCCTCCCCATCGCCATCCGCGCCATGCACAAAGAAATGGCGAACATGGCCTCCCGCGCCGTCGACCGTTATTCTACCAAAGAAAGATTCTTCACGGGCGTCACGCTAGGCGTTACCGAAGAAGCCTACTGCAGGATCATCGGGGAACTCTCGACCTGCTGCAAAAAAATCGTTTCCATCGCAAGCGAATACAAGAACCTGGAACAAGTCTACCGAGTCAATTTTCAACTTTTCCCATGCACGGACAAGATAAAGGATAAAAAACATGCTTAACAAGAACCTTGTTACCCTTTGGAGCATTTCCCTACTTGCTCTTATAGTCTGCTCCTGCGAAAACGCAGGCGCAAGCATCGATCCGCCCGCCTTGGCCGAAAACAATTCGAGCAGTTCGTCAAACGTCCTCCCCACCGAAGAGTACAGTTCTTCGAGTGTTAAAGTTATCGAAAGCGCTTCCGTCATAAAAAATGACACCATCGAATTGACAATCGTAAAGACTCATTTTGTATACGCCACAGAAGGAAACACAAACACACCTTCTCCTTCTTCAAGCAGCGGATCCCAGGTGATAGAGATTCCACCTAACTCCATCGCCAACGAAACAAGTTCGGCATACGCCATCTGTGCAAACGGATCCAACACGTACAACGCCAACATCCAAGTGTCATCGAACCACAACGTCGAAAAGGTTCTGAACCTCAACGAAGCCGGTTCCTACTGCAACATCATCTTCGAAAGATTCTCCGCCCTATGCCCCTCCGATCTTGAAATTACAAACAACGAAAGTGGCTGCGATAGCAAGGGAACGCTCCAGGCAAAATGTTCCTACACGGACGCCAAGGTCAATTTCGAAGATCTATTGGAAGAGCTAACCGAAGAAGTCACAAGCAACTGCGACAATATGAGCGGCGCCCCATCGCTACTGCGATACGACAAGAAATAGAATCAGTCACGCGCCGGTTGATCCCAAGGGAATGCGGCAACGGAATCAGCGCCCGCCCCCACAGGGATCGTCAAATTCGCAGGGATTTCGCCAATATGGTCTGGAATGGCTAAAGAAACAACAAGAGCAATCGGAACAGCCAAAATTGCGCCCCCTCCGACCAACAAGCAAACCATTATATCCGCCTGCGAACGAGATGAACCGCACATATCGCCAATAAATTTAAAGATGCCGCCGGAGGATTTTATTACTTCAGCAGCATTATTGCCATGCTTACTGCCTTCTTTCGCCACCACGATATGGCCATATACAATGTCGTCTTTACGGGCTTCCAAAACCATCTCCTTGCCAGACGAACGCCCAATCTCACAGCTATTGGTCGATTCGCAAACAAGCTTTCCGTTCTGGTAAAAAGAGTATTCCTTGTTATCGGAAACCGACACCCAGGAACTAGAGCAACCCGCCAGCGCAAAAGTCAACAATAACGTCATTAATTTTTTCATCATTACCACCACACCTGCGCACTGACACTCCACCCATGAACAAACATTCCGCGTTCACTAGAAATCCTCTGGATATCATAAAAGTTGTACAAGTAACGGACATCTATCGCAAAAATAGTCTTGTAATCGATAGGCTTGAAAAGAATTCCCGTCTTTAAGAACAACGTCAAGCCCTCGCCACTACCTTCAAAACGATACTTATCCGTGTCGTACTCCATATAAGAAAATCCAGCACCCGGCCCAACAAAAGGGAAAACCGTGCGCCCGTCAAACACATACGACGGAGAAAGGAATAATCCGAAATAGCTAAAATCATCGTTGCCCAACCCCTCATTAAATCCCAAGAGACAATCAAGAGAAAGAAGGAAGTTGCTGTACAAAAAATGAACTCCCACATCGACAGATGGATTTGCCGCCATTTCCGGGACCGCAATTCCCAACGTTCCGAGGCCGACTCCGAACCTAAACCCGTTCCACTGGCCAAACTTCATGGTGACCACATCGACAATAGGGATCAAGTCACTAGGCGTATAGGCCATGTGCTTGTACGTCCAGACTTCTTTCTTGTTGTTGGAATTTTTAAGCGAATATTCAACCACAATCCCGTTGTCTTTACGGTACATCTTGATTTTCAAAATAAAATTGCTTTGGGTTTCACTCTCGACTACTTTCACGTCTTTATTATTTTCAATATAGCCCTTGGTCCAACGAACAAGTTTATCAGCATAGTCCTGATGCACGCCGTCCAGTTCCACAGCGGGAATGAACACATTAGGCTTTGCCCAAAGCGTTGCACACAAAAAAAGCAATATGAAAATAAATCGGGTCACATTAAAACCATTTTTCTTAATATACAAAAGTTTATTTTAACAATTCAACACAAATCAATCGCTATAGTAGCCGCGCAGATTGTAAACCAAGTTGACCGAAATTCGGCCTGAATCCTTAAAAGACTCGTTGAAATTCCAGTCGTAGCGCAGCATCACAGATAACCAATGAGACCTGGAATCCGACGCCAACAAATTATACCCGATATCACCTCCAATAAACCAACCTTCATATACACGATCATGCCCCCAGCCCCAAACGATATCGGCAAAAAGCCCCTTACTCTGCGAGAACCTGTGAACAGATTCAAGCGACCACCGAGATTGTTGGGTATTGCCCATCGTCCCTGCATAATCAAGGCCCCAAAGCCACGAGTGATTCTCGGTAAAGCCCCACTCAAATCCAAAACGCAAATTCGGATACCAATGGCTATAAAGATCCTTGCCTCCGCCAGCCACTTCAAGCCCCACATAATCCGAAAGATAGCACAAAAGATCCAAAAAAAGACCGCCAAAGAAACCATCGACACTTTCCGCAGATGAGGTAGCACGGCATCTCGCTTCATGGGTATTGGAGTAATCCACCACTTTAGTTTTGGGAAAATCCGCATCGTCGGTATTGGAGAAATTGGGTTCCACATCCGGATCCATGACCTTGCTCGTCAACGAATAAACAACGGATTGCAGATTTTCGTCTTGCGAGAACTTTTTATGAACGCCCTTGACAACCTTGGAACCGTGCAAGCGCACCATCCCCGCCCAGTAAGCATCCTTCAGCTTCATCATGAACATCTTGAGATTCACTTTAAGACTATCATCTGAAAGTTTATATCCAAGTTCTTCAAGAGACAATTCTACTCTTTTGGTGGCAAGATTTGCCTTACGGTCTTCGACATCGAAAATCTCGGGATCCATAAAAAAGACTTCGGACGATCTTTCGTTCTTGTAAGTCTTGGGGGCATATCCGAATGATTTCGTGAGCATCGTTTCCACAGCATCGTCGACATCATCCACATCCGACACCACAACAGAATCCGTCTCGATCTGACCATCCGCCTTAAACTTATTCATCCGAATGATGTGCATTACAGGCCCCGCAGCCGAAAGCGAAACGCCCATATTTTGGATATCGGAACTAGGAACATACCCCAGTTCCGCCAAATAGACCGCAGCCATTGCCTTGAGCTTTTTCGCCGACAAGTCACGCGGGCCGCGACTCTCGCCTTCAATCACCTGCACTTGTGCAGCATTTGCAAATGCAGCAAGAAATACGAACAAAGCAAGTACACGATAAATTAATGACATAGAATAAATGTAGAAAAAATGATGAACGCAAGGCAATTCGTTGGGTAGCGAGTTCTCTAAGGTCGGTTTTCAATTATACAAATCACAGAAAAATCTAAAAAGATGTGAAATTTTCCACGAAAAACATAAAAAAAATGTGATTATCGGAAATTTCACACTACAATTCATAATATATAGATTATATTCTACAACATTTATATAACCTATTTATTATATTTAAAAGTAGATTTATAATAAATAGGTTATTCCATGAATAAAAGGCTAATATTGCTCAGAGCGCTTTCTCGTAAGATGGGAAACCTCGCCCAACTCCACGACACTCAGCCACCCAAACAGGGGTGGATTTCTGCCGTTCGCCAAGCCCTCGGAATGACCGCCAAGCAGCTCGCGGAACGAGTCGGCCTTTCTCAGCCGCGCATCGCCAAGATAGAACTCAACGAAAACAACCTCAAGATTTCGACCATGAAAAAAATCGCGGAAGGACTTGACTGCGATTTCGTTTACGGTTTTGTCCCCAAGAGCAGCCTGCAAGAGACGATTAATCGACAGGCCCGCAAAAAGGCCGAAGCAATTCTTTCGAACGTCAACACAAACATGGCGTTGGAAGACCAGCTTGCCGATGATCCGAACATCTTAACAGATGTAGCAGACGAGATGATCGCCAAGAACATCAAACGCATTTGGGATAAGTAAAATTTTTCCACAACCATCACTTTGTCATTTTATGACATACCCACAGTTTATATTTTGGGTATGGCCGATATATTTGCATCTGACGATAATTCTACACCGCTTACGCCTGAAGAACGCGAAGGATTAAAACCCAAGTGGATAACACTCCGGCGCGAACTTAACGAATTCGAGACCCGCAATATTTTGGATGCTGAAA
>Ga0310690_10007541_pt1 | contig 13989 bp, 17 predicted proteins | sample AusTroGonzalo_MG_2_FD_207661 | JGI IMG/M metagenome (GOLD analysis project Ga0310690, IMG submission 207661) | Bovine rumen microbial communities from tropical cattle in Woodstock, Queensland, Australia - Gonzalo_04 (v2) (version 2) | ecosystem: Host-associated > Mammals > Digestive system >... | reverse complement strand
CAGGTGCTCCGAGTCCACACGGTTCTTGGAGCAGCCCATCGTCACGACCTGGATCCGCTTCACTCAGCCTTCTCTCCTTCTTCTATTTTCTCTTCTTCCTCGTCCACGAATTCCAGCGAAGCATAGTTGCGAAGCTCCTCGTACCAGCCGAGCACTTTCTTCATGTGCGACACATAGAAGCGGTCCGGGTCGTAATTGGGGAGCACCTCCGCAAAGAACTTCTGGATGGACTTCGAATCAGTTTTCGGGCTGGGCGCCTCGCCCTTGCCGAGCTTGGCTGCCATCGATTCGAGCACCTGCCGGAGCGGAACATCCGCTTCATCTGTAAAAATTGAAATGTCGGCCAGCGAGCTCACCTTGGCGCTCGCGCCAAGCAGCGTGCGCTGTTTCGTAGCCAGCGACTCGGCGATGATACCGCCGCGGCCCTGGGCCACATATGCGAACAATCCGTGTTCTCCGGAAACGGAGAGAATCTTTTTCAGATCAGTTTTTTCCATCTTCTTTAATCCTTTGAAAAATATCCAAAATGGCCGGCAGCACCGGCTTCCGGCCGTCATTATCAATGATAAAATCTGCGTGCTCGGCCCGTTCCGCATCGCTCCATTGCGTCGCCATGCGCCGCCGCACTTCCGATTCGTCCATCCCCGGACGGCGCAGCGCCCGGGCCATCCGCACCTCCTCCGGTGCCATCACGGTCAGCACGTAATCGAACACGCGCTCCGGCATCGGCCGCTCCAGCAAGATGGCCGATTCAATGATCACCACCGGCGGATTGCCCGGCAGACCGTCTGTCCACCGCCGGAAATCGCGGATTACCGCCGGATGGACCAGTGCCTCCACCTTCTCCAGCAGCTCGGGATCCCGAAAAATCTGTGCCGCAAATGCGGCTCGGTCAAGCTTTCCATCCGCATCCAGCACCGATTCTCCGCACAGTCCAACGATCTCCGCCAGCAACTCCCGGTCACGCCCATAGAGCTCTTTGGCCGCTTCGTCGCAATTATACGACGGCACGCCCAGCGCATTGAAAGCCCTGATTACAAAGGTTTTCCCGCTCCCGATTCCGCCTGTGCACAGAAGAACCCGTCGTTCCATCGCGTATCTATTTTCCCGCAACCAGAATGCACTCCAGCATCTCCGGTTTCATCCGCCAGGAGTAGATGTCGCGCTGCGTTTCAAGTTTCGGGATGACGTGCGTGCTCCCGGCCTTGACGTAGTCGCGCCAGTCAACGACCAGCGACAAATCTTCGGCCGTGATGCGGCCGCCGCGCGGGCGGAACGAAGCCCGGAAAGTCACTTCAGCCTGGGAAGGCAGAATCATCAGCGTCCTGCCTGCCGGCACATGTGTGGCGGTCACGGGCACCGTCAGCGTTGTCTCGACATACCGGTCCACCGTGATGTCGTAATAGACTTTTTCGCAGTCGATACGCAGGCCCGGCACCGGCTCGACCGGCACATAGCCCTGCAGGCTCTTATCTACATTTCGGAACGAGATACTCCCCGTCCCCACTTGCGTAAGCTTCTGCAACTCCTTCACATCACCGTAAACCAGCACAGAATCGGGCATGAGCTGTACCTCGCCCACCTGCATGTACTGCGGTCGGAACGAGAGGTCCAGCACGGCTACGACAGGAACCCGCGCATAAGATTGGGGCGTAAAGGAGAACGAAAGCTGCGGCGTTTCGATGAAGTCGACGATGAAGCGCTCGCCAAGTTGCTCGGAAATCTTGTCGCGGATGTCCGCCACATTGAGCCGGAACACGCCCTCCTCTTTGGAAACGAGGGTAAACAAGCGCGCGTCGACGGTCAGCGGCAGCGTAGCTGGCTTGCGCTTCAAACCCCTCATTTTCAAGATATAGAACCCCGTCCCACGACCGCGGACAACGAGCGTCTCACGAGCGGTGGCATCCGGTGCGTATCCCTTGAGGTTCGTGGTCACGCACACCGTATAGGACATCGACGCGGAATAGTCGAGCGAGAAGGTGTGCATCACCCACACGAAGCAGGCGGTCAGCAGCGAAAGGAGCAGAAGCCGCAGGTTCTTCATCGCGAGCGCCGGAGGCAGAAATTACTGCTGCGCCTCGCTGAAATCCTTGACGAGCGAAGCCTTGTCAACCTTAATCTTGACGTCCTTGTCAATCTCGAGCATCACCTTGTTTTCGTTGACCTCGAGCACAGTGCCGTAAATACCGCCGACGGTGACGACCTTGTCGCCCTTCTTCAGGCTGTCGCGGAAATTGTTGAGTTCTTTCTGGCGTTTCTGCTGGGGACGGATCATGAAGAGCCACATCACTACGAAAATGAGGGCCAGCATCAGCAGCATTGTCCAGCCACCGCCCTGTGCACCCTGTGCCTGCAGGAAATTGATTGCGTAAATGTTCATTGTATCAGATTATTATGATTATTCTTTACTGTTCATAGAGGCCACGGCCCTGCTTCACCACTTCCCCTTCGCGCATCTTCTCCTGGATGATGCGGTCGAGGATGCCGTTGACGAAGATGCGGCTGTTGGGCGTGCTGTAGTACTTGGCGATCTCCACGTATTCGTTGATGGTCACTTTGACCGGTATGGTGGGGAAAACGACGGCCTCGGTGACACCCATCACGATCAGTGCGGCATCCGTGGCCACGAGGCGGTCGCTCTTCCAGTTGTCGAGATGCTCGGAAAGGAGTGCGAAATACTCGTCGTAGCGGAGGATCGACTCAGTGAGCAGGCGCAACGCAAACTCCTTGTCGTCTTCCTTCAGGAACGTATTGGGAAGCACGATGTGGTGCTTCCTCTCCGTTTCGGCGATACCGGCGATGATGACGTTGAGCACGTAGGCCACGTCGTCGATCCACAGGAGTGACTGGTCCTCAAGGATAGAGGCGAGTTCCTCGTTGTCTTCGAACTCATCCTGGAAGATGCAGGAGATCAGGCGGCAATCCTCTTCAAAAGAGTCTTCGCCGGATTCCATGTACTGCTGGTAGTAATCCTTTGAAATGATCGAATGGTAGACACGGCGGACGAAGGGTTCATACTCTCCCCACACCAGCCCGCGCTTCTGGCACGTACGGCCGAATTCGGGATCGTCGGACAGCAATTTCGCGAATCGGTTGTGGACGAACTTCAGGTTCGGATGCGCTTCCGCTTCGGTGGGATGGAACTTGCGCATGCCCACCGCAATGCGGTCTGCAGCCACGTCTATCAGCGACTGGGTGATGTTGAGCAGGAAATAATAGAGGTCCCGCGTCTTCTCGCACGATTCGACGAGCATTGTCTGCGCGGAATTGACACTGTCGGATCCGGAGCCCTCATAGGCGAAGAGGGTTTTGAACGCCTTGATGCGGATCAGTCTTCGGGATAGCATTTCAAAGTTTTCTGAATTTTTTACAAAGATAAGTGGTTTCGTTCAAAAATAAAATCTATCTTTGTAGGAGTTATCGAAAAACGTTTCTTTAAATCTAACATACGACTATGTACTTTGAGGATTATGACAACGCAGGCTTCCAGGAGAGATCCGGGGACGACGTTTATTCGAAGCCTGTCCGTGCGGGCAAGCGAACCTACTTTTTCGATGTTAAAGCAACAAAAGGCAACGATTACTACCTGACAATCACCGAGAGCAAACGCCGCGTAGAACGCGACGGCCGCTATGTGTACGACAAGCACAAAATTTTCCTTTACAAGGAGGATTTTGACAAGTTCGCAGACGGCCTCCAGGAGGTGGTGAATTATATCCGTGAACGACTCCCGGCTGCACCCGAGCAGGCACCCGAGGCAGAGGGCGGCGCTCCCGGCTCTTTCTCCGACGTCGAATTCGAAGAACTTTAATCACTGAAAGACCGGCCCGCGTGCCGGTATTTTTATGATAATCCATCCCTTCTCGTACGACAAGATTGCCGCCGGCAGCAGCATCGTTGGCCGAGAGGCCGAGTTGGCCTTCATCACCGACGTGCTGGAAAAAGGTGGCCGCAGCCTGACCCTTTACGGAGGGCCACGCAGCGGCAAGGAAACCCTTGTCACGGAAGTGCTGGAGAAACGAAAAAAACAGCACCACAACCTCATCGTCTGTCGCATCGACCTGTTCAATGTCCGGTCGTACGAAACTTTTGCCCGCATTTGGCGCGAGAGCATGCGCGCATGCGCGCAAGAAGTGAACCGCCACGCCCTGCTCCCGTTCGACATTGCCATCGACGATATCCCCGACAACAAGATCTTCGACCTGCCTGGCGTCATCGCAGCCGAGTCGGCCGCTCCAGTGATTATCTGGTTCAAGGAATTCCAGAACCTGCTGGCAGCGGAAAACGACACCTTCCGCATGGAGCAGCTCGACAAGGCATGGAGCCGCCAGAAGGGCGTTTCTTTTATCTTCACGGGCAGCTGTATCAATGCGATGAAATCCATTTTCGAGGAACGGAAGTGCTTTTACGGCATCACCCGCTCCCTGGAACTGCTGCCACTCGACCGCAAGACGGTATGCGATTATATCCGCCAGACCTTCCTCCGGTTCGGACGTGTCATCGAGATGGAAGAAGTCATGGCCATCCATGAGATTGCCGGCGGAAACATGTGGTACGTCAAGCAACTGTGCGACTTCTGCTATTCGATGCCGGCCGGATACATCAACCGGAACTTGGTAAACCAGTCGCGCGAAAAGCTGCTCGCACTCCATGTCCCTCGTTTCAAAGCGGTACTGTTCGACCTGACGCCCAACCAGGAGAACCTGCTGCACGCCATCGTGGACGGCGTGCGCAAATGTTCCAGTTCAGAAACGCTGGAACGCTACCACCTCAACTCCTCGGCCGGCGTAGCCCGCGTGAAGGAGGCCCTTCAGAAAAAGGAGGTCATTACCGTCGACGCCGAAGACGGCGCCCGGATCATCGATCCCCTGTTCGAGTATTGGTTACGCAATTATTACTTCATATGAAAAAGTTCGTCATCCTTTCCGGCGCCGGTGTCAGCGCCGAGAGCGGCATCAAGACTTTCCGGGACAGCGACGGCCTGTGGGAAAACTACAACGTGGCCGACGTAGCCGACATCGACGGCTGGTACCGGAATCCCGGCCTCGTGCTGAAGTTCTACAACGAACGCCGCCGCCAGCTCGAAAAGGCGCAACCCAACAAGGCCCACTGCATCATTGCGGAAATGGAAAAGTATTTCGACGTGACGGTCGTGACCCAGAACGTGGACAATCTCCACGAACGCGCCGGCTCGACGAAGGTGATCCACCTGCACGGAGAGCTGACGAAAGTACGCCCGGAGAACACCGAGGACCGCGGCGTGAAGGACATCGGCTACGCCGACATCAATCTGGGAGACTGCGACAGCCACGGCATCCAGCTGCGGCCGCACATCGTCTGGTTCGGAGAAGCCGTCCCGATGATGACGCCTGCCGCAAAGGCCGTTTCCGAAGCCGACATCCTGCTGATCATCGGCACGTCGCTCAACGTCTACCCGGCTGCCGGCCTGTTCCGCTACGTCCAGCCCGGTACGCCGATCTTCCTCATCGACCCGAAGCCCATTCGTCTGGACTACAACAATTTCCGACAGATTCAGGAACCCGCGACGATCGGCATGGAGCAACTCAGGCAGATCCTGCTCGATGAATACCTCTAGCAGCCGGACCAAGAACGTGGTGCTGGCAGTCACCGGTGCCAGCGGCGCCATATATGCGCGTCGCTTTCTGGAGCGTACCTCATCGCTGCCGGACGTAGCCGTTCATCTGCTGATGACCGATACGGCCCGTGAAATCTGGCAGCACGAACTGGGCGAAGGCGCTGTGGCCGGCACCTTCTCCCTCCTCGACAACCGCCGTTTCGACAGTCCCTTCTGCTCGGGCAGTGCCGCCGCCGACGCGATGGTGGTGATGCCCTGCTCGATGGGCGCGCTGGCACGCATCGCAGCCGGGACGGCCGATGACGCCGTTGCACGCATCGCCGACGTACAGCTCAAGGAGCGCCGTCCGCTCATCCTGGTTCCACGCGAAACGCCGCTCAGCCTCATCCACCTGCGAAACATGGTTGCCCTGACCGAAGCCGGTGCCATCATCGCACCCGCCGCCCCCGGCTTCTATACGCGGCCTGACAGCCTCGACACCCTCGTCGACGCCTTCGTAGCGCGCATCCTTCAACTCTCCGGCCTCGCCCCCATGGACGAAACCTACCGCTGGAAAGGTTAAAGCCAAAGTTAATAATTCAGTACCGTCACGACGCCGTCCATCGTCGTAACCAGCAGTTTCCGCTCAGGGAGCGGAACGATCGAATTGATAAGCGCCACCGACACCTTGTGCCGCCATACCACGGCACCATTGTAATCTCGCAGCGCGAAAATGTTCCCCTTGTCGGTCGGAACGAACACCAGGTGGTCGGCGCAAGCCGAAGGCGTCGGCGCAATCTCATAGCCGTAGCCTGGGCGTATTTCCCAACGCTTCACAACCTCATTCGGCTCAGAGTCATACGCCTGCACACTATCGAACATCGTCTTCACGAAGATCGTTTCGCCATCCGGCGAAAGAGCAATGCTTTCCCGGCCGCCGGCCGACTCCCAAACCGTCTGCCCGGTCCGCGCGTCAATGGCGTAGGTCTTGCGTTCTGGGGTCACGATGAATATCTTCCCGTGTGCCTTAACCGGATATACCGCCGCAGGCGAAAACATTCTGGAACCTTTCGTCTTCCAGGTCCACTGGAGCATTCCCGTACGCCGGTTCAGGGAATAGAGCGTGTTCGCCCAATCGCCGAACACAATCTGATCCTTGTCCACGAACGGCTTGCATTCCACGAAGCCCTCAATGCCCTCCGTCTCCCACAACAGCTTCCCGTTGCGAACCTTCAGGGCCCGGAACACATGGTCGGAAGAACCCACATACGCCACGCCGTCCCAGACGGCGGCCGTTGCAAGCACCGATTTGCCGCAAGCATGCTTCCACAGCAGTTCCCCCGTCTTCAGGGAAAGGCAGTAAATATTGCCGTCGGTCGATCCGATTACGACACTGCGGCGCCATACAGCAGGAGTGGCGAATACTTTTCCTTCCGTGGCGAAACGCCACACTTCGGTTCCCGTCTTCGCGTCGAGCGCCTTCACCACACCCGCCTCGTTGGCATAGAGCACCAACCTGCCGGCCAGGACCGCGCCGCAACCGATGTCTCCTTCGTCCTGCACACGCCAGACGGTAGAAACCTGGGGAAACATCAGGTTTACGTCGAATTTCATGAAAGGATAGTTGGACGGCAAGCCATAAGGATTGTTCTGACCCGATTCCTTGTCGGGTACATAAAGCGGCTCACCCGTCATGTCCTGCGTGTACCAGGGCGTCAGATCGTGCGGCGCAACCGCATTCCCCTCCTTGTCGGTCAGAATGCGCTCATGCGCAGTGAACACACTGTCGCGGATCTCGATAATGTTGTAGCCCAACTCCTTGCCGCGGTCAGGTGAACGGCCCAGGATGCCCGGAACGCCTTCATAATTGAGGATGGTGTTCTGGTGCCAGTGGCCGCCGATCAGCAGCTGGATATTTCCCTTCTTCACCGTGTTCATCAGCTGGAAATAATTGAGCACGGAGGTATCCTGCGGATAGTGGTTCACCAGAATCAGGGGCTGCGTGCGGGGTGTGGCCGTCACCACGGAATCCAGCCACGTGAGTGTTTCGTGCGGGATCAAGGCCGGCGCCATCCGCATGTTCGGACCGCAGTTGCAACCCAGGAACTTGATGCCGCCCGCCTCGAATTCAAAATGCTCGTACCCGAATACCTTTGCGAAAGTGTTGCAGCCACTCTCCGACCATTTGGCGTCGTGGTTGCCGGCTACGATCCAATAAGGATGCGCCAGCGAGTCGAGCAGCCCCTTCGTGAAGGCGATCTCCTCGTCGGACCCGAAATCGGTGATATCGCCGCCGAATACCGTAAATTGGATGTCCGGCTGGCTGTTGATGTCGGCAATGCAGCGCTTCAGGTTCTCAATCCGGTGCGAACCGGCACTGATATGGATGTCTGTCAGAAAAGCAAACTTGACAGGTTCTTCCCGCGCTTCCGCAGCCAGTGCTGCGAAAACAGCCACAAGGCTGATGAAAAGGCGTCTCATTATTTGAGAATCGACAGCAGATACTGGCCGTACTGGTTTTTCCGCATCGGCTCGGCCACGGCGCGCAGCTTGTCGGCCGTTATCCAGCCCTGATTATAAGCAATCTCTTCCAGACAAGCGATTTTCAGGCCCTGCCGCTTCTCGATGACTTCCACAAACGTGGACGCCTCAGCCAACGACTCATGCGTACCCGTGTCAAGCCAGGCGAAGCCGCGGCCGAACGTGATTACCTGCAGTTGCTGGTCTGCCAGGAAGGCATTGTTGACCGACGTGATCTCCAGCTCGCCGCGGGCAGAAGGTTTCACACCCTTGGCCACTTCCACCACCTTGTTGGGGTAGAAATAAAGGCCTACGACCGCATAGTTGCTCTTCGGATTTGCCGGTTTCTCTTCAATGCAGTCGGGACGGCCGTCTGCGTCAAACGAAACGACGCCATAACGCTCCGGATCGCTCACCCAAAAACCGAACACCGTTGCTTCTTTCCGCACCTCGGCATTCTCAACAGCCTGCTTCAGGAGATCCCGAAATCCAGAACCATGGAAAATATTGTCGCCAAGCACCATGCAAACGCTGTCATCACCGATGAATTCCTCACCGATGATGAAGGCCTGCGCCAGTCCGTCGGGCGAAGGCTGCTCCGCATAAGAGAAGTGAACGCCGTAGTCGGAACCATCCCCCAGCAGGCGACGGAAGCCCGGCAGGTCGTGCGGTGTGGAAATGATCAGGATATCACGGATTCCGGCCAGCATCAGCACGGACACCGGGTAATAGACCATGGGTTTGTCGTAAATGGGAATCAGCTGCTTTGAGATTCCCTTGGTAATGGGATAGAGACGGGTGCCGCTGCCGCCCGCCAGCACGATGCCTTTCATATTACAGATTCTTGATGACGAGGGTTGAGTTGGTGCCGCCGAAGCCGAACGAGTTCGACAGGAAAATGTCGAAATGTTTCCCGATGGTTTTTGCAGGAATAAGCAGGTGCTCCGAATCCTCGTCAGGGTTTTCAAAATTGATGTTGCCTGCGATGAAGTCGTTCTTCATCATGAGCATCGAATAGATCACTTCCGAAGCGCCCGCCATCCACATTTCGTGGCCTGTCTGCGACTTGGTCGAAGTGACGGGAACGGTACGGTCGCCGAACACGCGCAGGAGCGCCTTCGCCTCGTTCGCATCACCCACATGCGTGGAGGTAGCGTGCGCATTGACGTAACCGATGCTGCGGACATCCACGCCCGCACGGCGGATGGCCATCTGCAGGGAGCGGGTCGGGCCGTCCACGTTGGGCGAAGAGATATGGTCTCCGTTGGCCGAGAAGCCATATCCAAGCACCTCGGCGAGGATCGGCGCGCCACGGCGGACCGCATGTTCATAACTCTCGAGGATGACGGTCGCAGCTCCGCCGCCCGGCACGAGGCCGTCGCGGTCGCGGTCGAACGGGCGGCTGGCAGCCGCCGGTGCGTCTTCCCGCGTCGAGAAGGCCGAAATGCCGTCGAACGAGCCCGTTGCCGCCATGTTTACTTCCTGCGCACCGCCGCAGACCACGATGTCCTGCAGGCCGTTCTGGATGAGAAGAGTACCCAGGCCGATCGCGTGGGAGCCGCTCGCGCATGCGCCCGAAACCGTCAGATTGATGCCCTTCAGCGAGAAGATGACCCCCAGATTCATCGTTACGGTGGAGTTCATCGACTGAAAGATGGCCCCGCTGCCGCAGAGCGTCGTATCCTTCTTGTCAATGATCTTTTGCACGGAATTATACACGGCGTCTGCCGTGCTGTCGTTGCCATACAGCAGGCCTACCTCGTGCGTGGCCAGGAAATCCCGGTCAATGCCTGCGTCACGAAGCGCATCACGGGTTGCACAGTAGGCATACTGCGCCGGCTCCGGCATATAAACGCGCTGTGCACGGGGCAGCTCGCCCTTGAGCTCGGGTGCGGGCACGAAGGACGTGAGCCCCGAGCGGAAGCCCATTTCCTTGCGAACGGGATCGAGAATGATACCCGACTTACCTGTATACAGAGACTGGCGCACCTCTTCCAGCGTCGTGCCGAGGCACGACCAGATGCCCATTCCAGTGATGACTACTCTATTCATTCGTTCTTTATTGCAGTTTAAAGATATAGGTTATGGTGCCCTCCTGACTGACGGGGGCCTTGGTATTGGCGTTGAATTTGGCCTGAAGGGCCGCCTGCTTGGCTGCCGCCCAGAGGGTACGGTCCTGCACGGTCGTGCCCTCGATGCCCGGGATGGCGTCGGTGACGGTGCCATCACGGTCCACCGTGATGCGTACCACTACACGGCCCGACTTCTGTACGCCGTACGACGGCAGGGGCAGCGAACCTACAACGTTTCGGCCGGCCAGGCGGGCGGAAGGCTCGCCATCATTGGTGCCGTCCTTCGTGTTGCCGCTGGCATGACCCGGATCGAACCGGTCCGAAGGCGTTGAAGAAGTCTGAGTGGCAAGCGTGTCCTTCTTGTTGTTGGCAGCGGAAGGGAACAATGCGCGCTTGTCTATCTCCTTCTTCGGAGCGGGCACTTCCACGTCGCCGTCCTCACCGGGCGTCGCCTCCTCAGCTTCGTTGGCCTTATGGCCTTCGACCGGGGCTTCGGACCGCTCCACCAGCTGCACGTCCTTTTCAGGATCAGGGTTCTCGGAACGCGGCTCACGCCCCACTTCCATCTGCGGCGGTTCTTCCTCGTCGAGGAACTCCATCACGACGGATTTCTCTTCGGGCGGCGGGTAGATGTACTTCAGCCCGGAGCGGAAGCACAATACAAGCAGCAGTGCGTGGAACACCACCGTCATACCCAGTCCGACCCATTGGGAGCGATTCATCCGATCCAGGCGTTGTTGTTATTCAGGCGACGTGGCCATGATGACCTTGTAGTGGTTGCGCTTGGCGATATTCATCAGCGCCACCACCTCCTTGACCGGAACGGTCTCGTCGGCATAGATCGAGAACGTAGGGTCGTCCTCAAACTGCAGAAGCTCGCGCACGGCCGGCTCAATCTCATCGAAGGCCACGGGTTTCTGGTTTCCGTTGATATGGTAGCTCACGCGGTTCTCGCCGGGATAATCCTTGATCGACACACTGACCGTCGCCTTGGCCGCCACCTGGCCGGTGCTCTTGGGGAGCAGCAGCTTCAAGGCGTTGGGATTGACGAGGGTCGAAGTGACGAGGAAGAAGATCAGCAGCAGGAACACGATATCCGTCATCGAGGACATCGAGAATGCCGGGTCTACCTTCGTTGTTCGCTTGATGGCCATACGCTATTCTTCGTTACGGGATTCCTTGCGGGCCTGCGCCGCATCGAGGAACTCGATGGACGAAGCCTCCATCTTTGCCACGAGGCTGGTCACCTGCGCGGTCAGGAAGTTATAGCCGAAATAGGCCAGGATACCCACGATCAGACCGCCGACCGTGGTAATCATGGCCGTGTAGATACCGCCCGACAGGAGCGTGATGTCGATGTTGTTGCCGGCCTGCGCCATGTTGAAAAATGCCTGCACCATACCCATCACCGTGCCGAGAAAACCGATCATCGGGGCGCCGCCGGCGATGGTTGCCAGGATCGGCAGGCCTTTCTCCAATTGCGCCACCTCAACGTTGGCCACATTCTCGACTGCGATGCGGATGTCGGAAAGAGGCTTGTCAATGCGCTCGACGCCTTTCTCGATCATGCGGGCCACCGGCGTATCGCTGCGCTTGCACAATGCGCGTGCCGAACGGACCTTGCCCTCGAGCAGATAGTTGTCCACGTCCTTGATGAAGTTCTTGTCAATCTTGCCGGCCTGACGGATTGCCCACCATTTCTTACCGAAGATGTAAATGGCGACGATCGAGAGCGCCAGCAGCACGAGCATCAGCCAGCCGCCCTTGGCCGCCATGCTGATGAGCGAGAAGGAGAGTTCCTCCTGTACGGGGACCGCCTCCACGGCGGCATCAGTTGCAGTTTGCAGGAATGTGATCATAGTATCTTGTATTATTTTATTTCAACCAAAGGGTACGGATAACGGATATCCTCCAGGAAGAGGGCCTCGCCGATGACGGACTGTCCCGCTTCGGAACGGTCCTGAGCCGCAAGCACCGTCTCGACCCATGCGGGTTCCTGACGGCCCCTTCCCACTTCCAAAAGCGTGCCGACCGTGGCCCGGACCATGTTGCGGAGGAAGCGGTCGGCCGTGATGGTGAACACAAGGTGGGTGTCGTCGACAGCCACCCAGCGTGCTTCCGTCACAGTACAAAGCGAAGTTTTGTTGTCACCGCCCGTCTTCTCGAAACTCGAGAAGTCATGCCGGCCAAGCAGCGTCTCCGCCGCCCGGTTCATCGCCTCCACGTCGAAATCGTACCAGCAGCGGCAGGAATGGCGGATGAAAGGATCCTTAGCGGTATGGATGTAATAGCGGTAGGTCCGGCTTACTGCGTCGAAACGCGCATGCGCATTGTCCGCCACGGGGTAGAATGCTTCTGCCACGATGGCAGGCGGAAGAATGGCATTTAATTTGCGAAGCAGACGGACGGCTTCTTCATCCGGCCATGCGGTAACGTCGAAGTGCGCAATGTAATGGCGCGCATTCACTCCGGTATCCGTCCTCCCGGCTCCGACCACGGTCACAGGCTCCCCGAAAACAATCGAGAGCGCCCGCTCCATTTCCGACTGGACGGAAGGCACATTGGGCTGGACCTGCCAGCCGCAGAAGGGACCTCCATCGTAGGAAAGCTGGACGAAGCGCCGCATATATGGATTTTTATTACTTTTGCGTGTTATTTATCGTGCAAAAATACAAAAAAACATAATATAAGTATGGATAGTGTTAATATTAAAGAGTTGAACGAGCGCATCGAACGCGAAAGCGCCTTCGTCGACATCATCCAAATGGAGATGGGAAAGGTGATCGTGGGCCAGAAACAGTTGGTCGATAACCTGCTGATCGGCCTGTTGGCCAACGGCCACATCCTTCTCGAAGGTATGCCGGGCCTGGCCAAAACGCTGGCCATTAATACGCTGGCTCAGATCGTCGACGCCAAGTTCAACCGCATCCAGTTCACGCCCGACCTGCTTCCGGCCGACCTCATCGGTACGATGATCTACAGCCAGAAGAGCGAGCAGTTCCAGATCAAGAAAGGCCCCGTCTTCGCCAACTTCATCCTGGCCGACGAGATCAACCGTTCTCCGGCCAAGGTGCAGTCCGCCCTCCTCGAGGCGATGCAGGAGCGCCAGGTCACCATCGGTGAAAGCACGTTCAAGCTTCCCGAACCGTTCCTGGTCATGGCGACCCAGAACCCGATCGAGCAGGAAGGCACTTACCCGCTGCCCGAGGCGCAGGTCGACCGTTTCATGCTGAAAGTCAAGGTCACCTACCCGAAGCGGGAAGAAGAGAAACTCATCATCCGCATGAACAACCAGGGAGAATTCCCGCGCCCGACCACACAGCTCAAACCCGAGGACATCGTCCGCGCCCGTGAAGTGGTCCGCGACGTATATATGGACGAAAAGATCGAGCGCTACATCGTGGATATCGTCTTCGCAACGCGTCAGCCTGAGGACTTCAACCTCGGCAAACTGAAGGATATGATTTCCTTCGGCGGTTCGCCGCGTGCCAGCATCTCCCTCGCGATGGCAGCCAAGGCCTACGCTTTCATCAAGCGCCGCGGCTATGTCATTCCCGAAGACGTCCGCGCCGTCTGCTACGACGTGCTGCGCCACCGTATTGGCCTGACCTACGAAGCCGAGGCGGAAAACGTCACCACCGAAGACATCATCACCGATGTCCTGAATGCCGTAGAAGTTCCTTAATGATGGAAAACGACTTACTGAAGAAAGTCCGGAAAATCGAGATCAAGACCAAGGCGCTGTCGCACCAGATCTTCGCCGGAGAATACCATTCCGCGTTCAAAGGACGCGGTATGGCGTTCAGCGAAGTGCGTGAGTAC
>Ga0310690_10007540_pt1 | contig 13990 bp, 16 predicted proteins | sample AusTroGonzalo_MG_2_FD_207661 | JGI IMG/M metagenome (GOLD analysis project Ga0310690, IMG submission 207661) | Bovine rumen microbial communities from tropical cattle in Woodstock, Queensland, Australia - Gonzalo_04 (v2) (version 2) | ecosystem: Host-associated > Mammals > Digestive system >... | reverse complement strand
ACAGATGTAACGCCTGTTTTCGACTTTGCAGTATTTCACGAATCCGCAAAAAGAACATTTGGTGTATTCGTGAAATTCAGGTGTGAACACGCTTCTTTTGAATTGCATTCCTTTTCCCCTTCAGTTTTTTGATTTCGTTTTCCAGATCTTCGCTGCGTCCGGTTTCCTCAATCAGTTCCATGTGAACATTAAGCAAATCCTGTCTTAGTTTCTTGACCAGGTTTCCAAGGCTCAGGATTGTCTTAATACTGGCTGTTTCAATCCGCTTTAGCCTCCGGATTTCCTTTTTGAGGTCGCTGACGCATTCTTTCATATCAGTCTTCGTTTTCGTCGGTTTCTTCGGTTTCATTGTTCAATATTTCTTCGGCTTTTGCCCGGTTTGCCTCGACCCGCTTTTCGTATTCGCTTTCATCGCCAAGGCCAAAGAAATTGCGGGCTTGGTTCTTTTGGTAACGGATAGAATAGTGTGCGGTCAGCTTGTCGAGCACCGTCTGATAAGGTGTGAGTCCGTTTTCGCCTTCGCCGATGTGTTCCAGGTAGCTTTCATATTCGGTGTCTTTTTCGCCTTCGTCATTTTCGGTTTCCACCTCTAACGATTCTTCAAGCAAGTCCAGGATCATGGCGCACATTTCATCGTTTGCGGACAGAAGCAGGCCTCTGATCCGGTCCTTGATAATCGCTTCTTCTTCGTTGTCAGCCAATTCTTCAGCCTTGTTTTTAATATCGATTTCGCGGTTTTCGGCTGCATTTTCGGCGGCTTCTTCGGAATCGTCTTCACCTTTCTTGTATTCGTGAAGATTCCACTTGAATTCATAAGAGGCGTCGCTTTCGTTAATCAGGTAATAGGGCTTAAATCCGTTGGCCTTGAGCCATTTGGCTTTCAGTTTCTTGTCGGCGCATTCGTTTTCCACATTGTCAATGCTTACCCAGTAATAACCCCACTTGAAATCGCTTTCGTCTTCTTTGGGGCATTCCTTAAAGTGGTCTTTCTTGAATTCTTCGCGTAACTGCTGGACCCGCTTTGCCACCTGTTCCGCATAGCACTTACCGTCAAGACAGTAGCATTCGGAAATATCGCCAAAGATGTCCTGTTGCTTGATACTCTTTTTCTGGCAGTTCTTGCAGACGGTCTTGGCGTAAAAATTCGCCTTTGCAAGATTTTTGCGCTCATTCAAGATGAAATTCTTGAGCGTTTCAGGGGAATAGCCCTGTGCCAAGTGCAAGTAATGTTCCACTTTTTCATCGTCTGCCATCGTCAGGGCTTCGGCGTGGCCAAGGGTGATTTCGCCATTGCGTAACATTTCCATTGCTTCATCGCCAAGGTTCGCCATCTTTACACGGCCAATGACCCAACGGGGGTGGCGTCCAAAATGGCTTGCAACCGTGTGAATATCCATGCCGTCATTCACCATCTTTGCAACAGCAAGGCATTCGTCAACCTCGCTCATGTTCTTGCGGCTCACGTTTTCGGTGGTAGCGATTTCAAAAGCTTCTTTGTCTTTCAGTTGGCGAATTTCGCACTTGATACTCTTGAATCCAAGGCGTTTCAGGGCCTCGAAACGTCGGCTGCCGGCGACAACCTGGTATTTCTTGCCAACGGGCCTAACGGTGATCGGCTGCAAAAGCCCGTGTGCCTTGATGCTTGCTTCAAGGTCGCTCACATCGCCGATTTCGGACCGGGGGTTTTGCGGATTTTCTTGGATTTGGCTTGTCTGGATCAGCCTTGTTTCCGACGGAAAGAGTTTCTTTGTCATTGTGTGTCCTTTGAGTTGGTTGGTTGCGGTTGCTTACTTTAGGTCAAAATTTTTTTTGCTAGAACGGCAAATCTTCATCTTCGTTTTGCGGGTTCTGCTGTTCGTTTGTCGAAGAATTGTTTTCTTCTTGTGTTTTGGCGGACTTGCTGAGCATCTGGAATTCTCTCAGATGGATTGTGGCGTAATACTGCGTTTGGCCTGTCTGCTGGTTCATATAGCTGTCATAATGCATTTCGCCGGCGCAAAATACGCAAGAGCCTTTCTTTGTGTGGCAAGCAATTACATATTCGCTGGTTCCCGGAAAAGCCGTGACCTTGTGCCATTGCGTGTCTTCGCGCTGTTCGCCGTCGGCGGTCTTGTAACGCTTGGACGTTGCCACCGAAAACGTGACGATGGGCTTTCCGTCGCTCTGGCGGTTCTTGATATTCGGATCTTGCCCGACATTTCCGATAATTTCGATTCTGTTCAAGTGCATGTCAAATCCTCTGTAATTTTACCAGGTTAGATATTTCAAGTGTTTGGGCGTTGTCGGCGGTGGTTGGCGCAATCACCCGCTTTGCCGCCTTGTAAATGGTTTTCAGTTCCACGAATGCGGGCAGCTTTCGCAATTCCGTGTCGCTCTTTTTGGGTAGCCATCCGTGCTTTACATTCAAAACAGATGCATATCCGATGCAGCGATTCTTGAGGCACCATTCCAGCTCTCCGACATTGACGGCGTGGAGCATCTGTCCTTTATCGTTCTGCATTTCGTGGCAGTCCTCGAAAAGGCGCTTGAGCAGTCTTGTCGGGCATGTCATTTTGTAAATTTCCATGGCGGTCCATTCGTATTCGTCGGCGCTGAGCGGTTGCGCTCCGAATTTACGGCGGTCGGTTATCAGCAGGGCCGCAATGACCTGTTTTCTGAGCTGGTCGGCCAAAGAGTCTATTTTAGCCTGATTTTCAACCATTCTGCAACTCCATCAGCATTCTTGCTTCTGCTCCACGGGCGTCCATATCGCGTTCCCTGAATGTGCGCCCGTCGCGGTTCTGTGCGTTCTTTTGGTTCTGTTCGGCGGTCTGCTTGCGAATTTCCGTTGTCTTGGTTTCTTGGACTTTTTTCCAGACCCAGTTTCCACGCCGAAGGACCGCTGCGTGACTCTTATATGCTTTTGCAGCCTTGCTACCCTGCAACAAATAGCTGTCAAGGATTTCGATAGCAAGTTCCAGGTCGTTGCCGTAAAGTTGGCGAAGATTCGTGCCTTCTTCTTCGGTGAGCATTACCAATTTGTTCGGGCCGTAGCCGTGTTTTTCGGGCTTTGTTACGGCCACATCGAGCTTCAGTTCTGGTGCTTCTGTCGGCTTTTCTTGCTCTTGAGCCGGCTTTTCTGTTGGCTTTCGGCCACGTTTGTTTTTGTAATATTTACTGTCAATTGATTGTTTGATGTTCATTCTTGACTGTGCAATCTTGAATTGACGCTTTATAAATGGATTCACTTTTTCGCCCGAACATCCGCTTCTAAGGTCGCGAACGGCGTTTTCCCAGAAATCAGCGATTTCGTTATGTGTCATTCGTGACTGAATCATTGCTAGTTCTTCCATATCAAATGTGACGAATCTGGGAATCATATTCTTTGGGCGAGCCATTGGAATCCTTCCATGTTGAAAGCCTTATTCATCGAGTTCTTTTTTGGCCAATTCGTTAACGGCTTCGGAAATGATTCGTGTTTTGCTGTCCTTTATGTTATTTTCGTTAAATCTTTTCTGTTGAATGCGTTCAATCATTTCTACGCATTGCTGCTGAAGTGTTATGCTTTTACCTTGTGCTGGCATATTTTCTACCTGTTTTAATGGTAATTAACCGTTTTATAGTTTGAATATAACACTTTTCTAAATAAAAGTCAATAGTTTTTACCACTTTTTGCGATTTTTATTAGTAAAAATTATATTACATAGTATGTCTGTTGATGTTCAGTCATTTATGAAGCGAAAAGGATTCCGGAATCAAACTGAATTGGCTAACCAATTTGGCGTTTCGCAAAGTGCTATTTCCAGTTGGAACGCTGGTGTGCACGGCCCTACTTACGAAACGTGCGTCGAGCTTATCAAAGCGGGAATGACCATTCGTGAATTGTTTGGTGAGGAAATAGACGAAATTGTCAAAAAAGAGCCAAATACGGTAAAACCATCTCAAGACGAAATTACACAGATGGTTAAAACTGCTTTAAGGACTCTTGCGCAATAGCGTCTGATTTCGCTAATTTTGTCCGCAAAATGATTTTAATTGTTTTGCGTTTTTGTTCATTTTCAAAAGAAAAAGAAGCAAAAAGAAAAGTAAAATAAGTTTGATTTACCTTTCTTTATTCTGTATATTAACCATAATTATTTTAATAAAAATATATAGTTAAGAAACGATGTCGTAAACGATATCGTATTTGATAACTTAAAAGATATCGTTTTAGATATCGTTTAAGATGTAATTTAAGATATAGTTTCCGATATCGTAAATTATTTAATGAAACCGATGCGGATTGCAGTCCTTTACTGGGCTTTTGTCGTTGCGTGGCTTTTCCTTATTGCTGTTTATGGCTATTTATACGCTCTCTGCGGCCCTTTTAAGGTTGACGCGTGAATGTGTCTGGATTATCGTTAAAACGCCGCCAGACGCTATTCTGTGGCACTTATCGACCGGATTTTCAATTGCTTTTAACCTGGGTTTGGGTTTTACCCGCCTTTTGAATTTTGGGTTGACCCGCGCCGCGCGACCCGCTTGTTTCTGTGCCATTGGTCCGTAAATTGCGCTGCGGTTCAGTATTTGTTGATTGTGGCCGGCACTGAATGTGGCCCAAGTGTTTTATCGGCTGTGGTGATTAACCCGACAGCGATTGTGTGAGCGGTGTCTATGGGCTTGCCGAAAAGTGGCGAAATTTCGCAAAAAACGACAATGGGGGAGGGGGAGGGGTGGCCCCCAGGCCAAAAGAGTTGCTACAAAACCGGGGGTCAGCGATGGGGTCGGCCGGGGCGACCTCTTCGCCGCTGTATTAGCAAAAATTAGGGTTAAGACTTTATGACACTTTTTGACAATTAACTTATATTTAACCTTAGTTAAAAAAGGTTAAATAATGCATTACGGTATTGGCAAACATAACTTTAGCGATTCTGAACTGGTCCAGGCGTCCGCTGTGGCTCATGCGCTTGGCGTGACCGATGCCGCCGTTTCGAAAGCCAAAAAGATTGGCCGCATTTCCACTTTCGAAGATTCCAAGGGAAAAGTCAAGTATCACCTTGAAACGGCCAAACGGGAATTTTACGCCAACAGGAATCCGTCAAAGGTGACCACGGCCACCACCGGCCAAAAGGCGGCGGGTCTTACGGATTTCGAGGCCCGTTTGAGTGCAAAAAAGAACTTTGGTGACGATGGATCTCCGATTCCCGATTCCGAAGTGTTTGATTTCGGAAAAGAACGTGCCGCCCGCGAGCATTTTGCGGCTGAAATGGCCAAGATCAAGACTGATGAAATGAAGGGCTTACTGGTTGACAAGTCAAAAGCTTCGCAAAAGGTTTATGAGTTGGCGTCGAGCGTCAAAGACCGGCTGCTTTCCATTCATTTGAAAGTGGCTTCGTCATGCATGGCTCCGCTGGAATCATCGCTGGTTGACGTCGGCATTGCCTCTGATACCGTGCGAAACGCCTTGAGCATTGGCCATATCGAAAAGATTATTGGTGAAGTGGTGCGAAAAAATGTGATTGATTCATTGCGTGATATTATTTCCAAGGAACAGGAAAACTTTGTCTGATGTAGAAGACCAGATTGAGGTCGAACTTTCGAATGACCCCATTCTTGAAAGCAACGTCAAGCATGTTGCTTCGTGTTTCCTGTCCGGTTTTTTGCCACCACCAGACATAACGATTTCGCAATGGGCCGAAGAATCGAGAATATTGCCGAAATTATCAAGTGCCGAACATGGCCAATGGCGAAATGAAAGAACGCCGTATCTGGTCGAAATCATGGATCAGCTTTCGCCACAAAGTCTGGCAACGGATGTGGTGTTTATGAAGTCTGCTCAGGTGGGTGGAACTGAACTGTTGATGAACACTGCATTCTATTACATTTTGCATGACCCGTCGCCAATAGGAATCTTTCAGCCGTCTGAAGGGCTGATGGAAAAATTCCTGACCCGCTTCAATGCTTCGGCGCGGGAAATGCAAATCGATGACAAGTTCACCAGCAACACAAAGTATATCAAGGAATTTTCGGGCGGTCAGTTGATTTGTGGCTGGTCTAGTTCTGAATCAAACTTGCGCTCGATTCCTGTTCGCATAGACTTGAATGATGAGGTGGCCAGTTGGGTCGAAGATTGTGAAGGCTTTGGCGACCCGTGCGACCTGGTGAGTAAAAGAACAGACACTTTTTCGAGAAAGAAGCGTTTTTGGTGTTCTACACCCGGAACAGGCGAGAATTGCCGAATTTATTCAAGGTATATTCGCGGTGACCAGCGGGAATTCCGGGTGCCGTGTCCGCATTGCGGCGAATTACATGCGTTGCAGTGGGACAATATGGTTTGGGATAAGGATGAAGACGGAAACCATTTACCGCAAACGGCGCGAATGAAATGCCCGAATTGCGGTGAAGAATTTTCGGAATTCTACAAAGACGAAATTTTGAAGCTGGGTGTGTGGGTGCCTACGAATCCAAACGGGCTTTATCCTAGTTACAAAATCAACGCACTTTATTCTCCGCTTGGCTGGTTCAGTTGGAAAGACGCTGTGCTTGAATTCTTGGCGGCGGTCAAGAGCAATTCACGGGCTAAAATGCGGGCCTTTGTGAATAATGTGCTGGGTGAAATCTTTGTCGAGCAGACTGAAGAAAGCATTGACCATTCTGGCTTGATGATTCGTAAAGAAGATTACGGTGCCGAAGTTCCAGACGATGTGATTGTGCTGACCGCTGCCGTCGATACCCAGGACAACCGTCTTGAAGTGGAAATCCGGGGTTGGGGAAAGAATTTTGAGAATTGGGGAATCCTGAAAAAGATTATTCTGGGTGATCCGCGAAAAAATATGGCGGTGTGGGATGACCTTGACCGCATTCTGCTTGCTCCGTATTCCAAGGCAAACGGAGAAAAACTTTATGTGGCCTGCACTTTACAAGATGCAATGGGCCATTGCACCGATGAGGTTTACAGGTTCACTGGTCCAAGGGCGTCAAGGCGTGTGTTTGCTTGCAAGGGGCGCGGCAGAACGGGCGTTCCCATGACTAGCGCTCCGAAAAAGACAGATGTGGGTCAGCGTTACAATGCGTATTTGGTTACTGTTGGCGTCGATACCATTAAAGACCAGGTGTTCGGCTGGATGAAAGTGGAGCAACCCGGCGCGGTTGGCTATATGCATTTTCCGGATTTGCCCGAATACGATACCGAACACTTTATGCAGTTGACCGGCGAAAAGCTGGTGTCGCGAATGGTGAACGGAAATCTCGTTTATTCCTACAAAAAGACCCGCGAAAGAAACGAGGCTCTTGACCTTTTTGTGTATAACCGGGCGGCGTTGAATCTTTTGCGGCTTGACCTGAACAAGATGGCTGACAACCGGCAAAAAGTAACCTGGAACCCGAACCGGAACATGGTTCGCAGTTCCGGTGGAGTACAGCCGGCGGGGAATTCTCAAATTAGAGTCTTATCAAAGGGGGTGAGCGTATGAATTATTTTTGCAATTCAAAAGATTTCGCAAAGACTTTAGACGCCTGTGTAAAAGATACCCAGAAGCGAATCAGGAATGCGGCTTATAAGACGCTTGAAAATGTGGCTGAACGTTCTCGAAATGCTGTTATTGCCAATTACAGTAAAAAATTTCCGGATGAAAACGGAATCAAGAAAAACAAGGGCGTTCCGCAACAGGTAACAAAATCTAAGGTCAACAAAGAAAAGCTTGAAATAAGCCTTTTCACGAAAGACAATATTTCTTTCATGGTTGATCAGGAATATGGAGCCACCAGAACGCCTAAAGTTGGTGAAACGATGGCAGTGCCATTTTTAAGCGTAAAACAAGAGGGCCGAAATGCGAAAGGCGGCATGAAATCTTCTTTTTCCATCAAGAATGTTTTGCAGAAGGCAATAAAAGTGGCTCATGGCGAGGGAACGGGCAGAAAGAAAATCCATTTTGCTAAAACGACGCGTGGCCGAACGATGATTGTGGAAGAAAAGAAAGGCACAAACGACGCGAAAGAACTTTATCACTTTGTTAAAAAAACGAAAATCAAGCCCCGTTGGGATTTTGAAAAGACGGTTAGGGCTATAAATTCAAGGTTTATCGAAAAGACTTTTGAAAAAGAACTCCAAAAGGCTATTGACAAAAACTGACATTGGACTTATATTGCTGGTGTAGCCTTATATTGCTCCTTGAGTGGGTTAAATAACAAGCCTTGGCGGGTTAAAAACCGCCGGGGCTTTCTTTTTTCATAAAATAAAATGACAAAAAATGACAAAATATTTACTCCATTGGGTCAAGATTTGATTATATTTTATTTTGTTGATTGACAAATTTTGACACAAAATGAGTTTAACGCGTGAAATTCCTATTTCTTCGGTGACTTGCCGCCAAATGCTCCAAGAGCATTTGAACGCTCTTTCTGCTGTGCTAAAAGGCCAATCGTATTCCATCGGAGGGCGGTCGCTGAACCGTGCCAACATGAAGGATATTCAAGAGGGAATAACGTTTTGGAAAGGTATGCTGGAAGAAGCGCTTGAGCTTGAATCTCGCGGTGGTTGCCGGGGAACGGTCGTAAGGGCGGTGATACCACATGGCTAATGATTCCCAGAGAATTATCAACCGGTTTGGCGGTAATGCCTGGAAAGGGGCGTCTTGGGCCGTCAACTCCATGCGCGCTTTTATTGCTCCGCTTGGCTCCGCTGACTACGACCTGACTTGTGACCGTGAAACTCTTTTGCTTCGCGCCCGCGCTCTGTATCAGAACCACGCCTTTTCCCGCGCGATTATCAGTTCTTTGTCAACGAATGTTGTTGGAACAGGTGTCAAGGTTCGCCCGCAACTGAAGCAAATCGAAACTCTTGGCTTAGACCATGATCAAGCCGTTGCCTGGTGCCGAAAGACCCAGGACCTTTATGAAATTTGGGCAAATTCCAAAAAGTGCGATGTTGAACGCAAGAATGATATGTTTGGGCTTCAGGATTTAGCCTTGAAGACTCAACTTATCGACGGCGATTGCTTTACGCTTGCCAAGTATGACAAGAAAATTGAGCCGTTTGGCTTGTGCCTGAAACTTTTGGAAGCTGACCGCTGCATGAATCCGCTCGGAATGATAGACACTGACCGCCTGACAATGGGTGTTGAAGTGACTGAATTCGGTGCGCCGCTGAACTATTACTTTACGAAACGCCCCCCCTGGTCTATAGACAACTATTCGGATTTGCTTGAAACAGTGCGTGTGCCGGCGTTTGACCGGTATGGAGAGGCGAACGTGCTGCATATATTCTCCCCGGATAGGACTGACCAGAGGCGGGGCGTTTCAATTCTTGCTCCTATTATCGTTTTGATGAAACAGCAAGAGCGGTTTTTGGAATCTGAACTGATGGCTGCTGTCGTGACATCGATGTTGACCGCCTTTATCGAAAGCAATGATGAGCGTGTCGATGATCCGCTGCTTGACAACGTTCCTGAAGATGAAAAAGTTGCTCAACCGAATGAAGAACCCGCGCCAATAGAACTGACAAGCGGTGGAATTATCCAGTTGAAAAAGGGCCAGAAGGTTTCCGCTGTGAATCCGACCCGTCCGAATTCCGCTTATCAGGGCTTTGTGGAGGCTATTTTCAGCGAGGCCGCCGCTTCGCTTGGGGTTTCTTACGAAGTGGTGCTTCGTAAGTTCAATAGTTCTTACAATGCGGTTCGCGGTGCGATTCTTGAAAGCAAGAAAACTTTTGACCGCGCTCGTCGAAACTTGATTTCGGATTTCTGCCGCCCTGTTTATGAAAAGTGGCTGGCTCAGGCTGTTTTGACCGGAGTGATTGACGCTCCGGGCTATTTCGAGAATCCTGTAAAGCGGGCTTTGTGGAATGGCTGTCGCTGGATTGCTGATTCTGCATTCTTGCTTGACCCGCTAAAAGAAACGCAGGCTTACAAGATGCAGCTTGACGAACAGCTTATTACCCGCGACACGGCTTGCGCCGCTATCAACGGTGGTGAATACGATGTTGTTCTTGATGGTCTTGCCGAAGAAAAGAAGACCCGTCAAGAAAAGGGTATGAACGAACCTGGTCTTATTAACAAGAGCGAAACGTTTAGCGTTTCGACTGACGATGTGAACGAAAGTGCTTTGTAGGTGAAATATGGCTAAGAAGAAAAAACAACTTGCTTTGGATTTGACGGCTCGATTTGCTATGGCTCAAGATGCCGTCGAGCGTCTTGCCTCATCTTCGCTTCATTATTCTGAAACTGAAGATGGCCGGTATTCTGCCAGAAAAGAAGATGGCGAACCCGATTACCGTAACAACGTCACTTTGCACGATGATGGAATTGCGGTGATTCATATTGACGGTCCGCTTGGTTACCGTGCCATTCCTCAGGGCTGGTGGGGATTGATGGGCGACTATTACGACGGAATTCAGGCCGCTTTCGATGACTGCATGGAAAATGACAACGTGCTTGGAATTGTGCTTGACATCAATTCTCCGGGCGGTGTCGTGAACGGTTGCAGTGATCTTGCTGAAAAAATTTTCAAGGCCCGTGGTCGCAAGATTTATGGCATTGTGGCCCGCACTGGTGGCCAAATGCAAAGCGGCGCTTATTGGCTCGCTTCTGCTTGCGAAAAGATTTATGCCGGCGATTCCGGAATTGTCGGTTCTATCGGAACTCTGGCTCAGTTCAGCCGTGGTGTTGACAAAGAAGTTGTCACCATTGTTTCGAATTATTCTCCGGACAAATACCCGAACCCGGAATCCAAGGCGGGCGCTGATGTGATTCGCGCTGAACTTGACGCTCTGGCTAAAGTCTTTATTGATACGGTCGCCAGAAATCGCGGCTATACCAGCGAATATGTGATGCAGAATTTCGGTAAGGGTGGAAATTTTGTCGGTCAGGCCGCCGTTGACGCTGGCTTGATTGACGCCGTGATGTCTTTCGAAGATATGTGCGCCGAAATGAAACGAATTACAGGTTTTACCAACATAAACAACGAGGTGAGCATGCAAAACAAGAATGCATCGACCGCAGCGCAGGCCGCCGCTGCTGAACAAAACGCGGCTCCGACGCTTACTGAAGCTGAAATCAAGGCTCAGGGCGTTCAGGAATACAAGGCCCGTGCAGTTGCCGTCAAGGGCATCTTCGCTGGCCTCCCGATTGAAGAATCCAAGCTTCAGGAAATGATTGACGGTGAAAAGTCCGTTTCTGACCTGACTACTGAGGCTCTTGCAATGGCTAAGGAACAGTTGAAGTCTTCTGCTGACGCTGTTGCCAAGGCGAATGCAAGTGCTGAAGAAAAGAAGACTGACATCAACGCCGGTTTGACTCCGGAACAGGTGGCAGCCGTCAAGGATGGTCTTGAAGCCCAGGCGTCCGCTCAGAATAAAATCGTTGGCGGTGCTTCTACTCCTGAAGTGAACAATGAAAAGGAATTGCAGAAGGTTTGCGAGGCCGCTGCTAACAAATACTACAACAAGAGAGGGTAACATGACTGAATACGAAAACCTTATTGCGGGTCCGTTCCCGCTGCAAAAGGACACCGTGACCATTGGTGGGAATCAGGATTTGAAGGCTGGCTGTGTGCTTGGCTTCAAGAGTGTTTCCGCTGGTGCAAAAGGCAAGTATCGTTTTGCTTTGTCTAGCATTACTGCTGCTGCTGGCACTGTGTCTGTAACTATCGACGCTGAAACTTTCAGTATCGACACGACTGCCGAAGGTGACAACCACACCATCGACGAAATCCTTGATAGCCTTGCCGCTGCCGTAAACGCAAGTTCTACGGTTGCTTTCGAGGCTGCCGCTGACAAGACTAACGACTACTTCATTCTTGAAGCAAAGGCCGTTGGAACTTGGGCTGGTGATGTGACCATTTCTATGGCCAAAACTGGTGACCTTGTGCTTACCATTGGTTCTAAGACCCAGGTGACAGCCCCTGCTGACGCTTCTACTGGTGAATTCTATGCTGCGGACCATACTGCCGACGATGGCACTCAGGTTGCTCGCGCCGTCTTGCTCGAAGACATTACCGTTGCAAGCGGTTTTCTCGGCAAGGCTGTCGTGGCTTACACCGGCTGCTTCAACAAGTCCAAACTGACCTTCGGTGGTTCTGACACCATTGCCGATCAGTATACCAACATGATCGACCACTGCATCTTTGCTGTAGATGTGGTCGAACCTTAAAAGGAGAGCTGACAAATGGCTATTTTGAACACTTCCAATCCGGTAGAACTGAGCCGTGCGCTCGTTCTCGCTTATCGTCCGCAGGCGTTTTTCCGTCGCATGTGTTCGACGATTACCCATCGCACAAAGTCTTTCTTGATTGACATCGAGAAAAAGACTCGTTTCCTTGCACCCTACATTCGTGATGAAGAGGATGGCAAGGTGATTGCCCGTGATGGTTATGACACCATTACTTTCACGCCGCCCAAAGTTGGCGCTTCCCGCAATATCACTGCCAAGGATCTCGAAACCCGTCTTCCCGGTCAGTCTATTGTTGAAATTAGTGCTGAAACCGCTTCCAGTGAAGCTGTGATGAGTGGTTTGGTGATTGAAGATATGCTCGACTTGCAGCGTTCCATTGAACGCCGTGAAGAACAGCAGATTATCGAAATTCTTTCCACTGGTAAGGTAATCACCGGCGTTGGTGCTGACATTAACGCTCCGATTCCCGCTGAAAACATCTTCACTGCCGCCGCTGCTGACAAGTTCGACGCTGCCAACAGTGACCCGATCAAGTGGATGCGTAAGCAGTCCCGCGACAAGGTTGCTTTGTCCGGTGGCACTGCTGTTCGCCGCGCTGTTTTTGGTGGTCAGGCATGGGATGCCTTTATTGCCAACGCAAATGTTCAGTCTTATCTCAACAACCGCCGCATTGATCTTGGCGCTATCGCTCCCCGTGAAGACCAGGATTTCCCCGGCGTGACTTTCCAGGGCCGTGTCGAAGGTGTTGACCTTTACACTTACGATGAATACTTCTTCAACGACAAGGAAAAGAAGAATTCTCCGATGATGCCCACTGACCGCGTGATTCTGCTTGGCGGTGACCCGCGCTTTGAAATGCATTACGGTGCAGTGTTCGATGGCGCAAACGGCACTATCAACAAGACTCAGACTTACGCCTGGGAATGGATTGAAAAGGGCAAGATTCGTTGGCGTGAACTTGAATCTCACCCGCTCTTTGTGCCTGTCAACGGTGGTTCCGTTGTTTCCGCAAAGGTCATCTAATTTCTCTTGAATCAAGGTCATTCGATGAGTGCTTTCAAAGAAGATTTGATGAAGGATATGCAAGACGTTTTCCTGAATACCGATGAATTCGGTGTTCAGGTAACGCTTGTGCGTTCTGGAATTGAATACCCGATGAAAGCGCTTTTCGATGAACCTTCGCTTGATGGCGCTGCCATTGGCGCTGAGGTGCAGGCGATTTCACATCGCCCGCGTCTCATTGTTAGTTCCGCTGATTTGCCGGGTGGTGTTCCGCTTAAAGGTGACAAGTTCATTGTTCCTGAAAGCCCGATTTGTCCGCGTTCCGGCGAATTTGTAGCCCGTGATTTTATTTATGAAAAAGACGGCTCCGTCACTTACGATTTGCAGGTGAAATGATGAATATGGCAACAAACATCATGACGCTTCGCAATATCCGTTTGACGGTTTGCGAAAAACTGAAACAGGCTAATTTGCCTTTTATCGGAAACGATGTTTATTGCAACCGTGCCGAAAAAGCATGGCCACAAGAAAAGGCGTTCTTGTCTGTCTATGTTCAGCAAAGTTCTTTCGATACCCAGGACATTCAACCGGAAATCTACAAGGTCGAAACCGATGTTGTGATTGATGTTGTTGTGCAGGGTGCTCAGGAATTGGAAGGTGAGGTGTTTGAAATTGATGACTTGTTCGATGTGATTTCAAGCAATGTTGTTGATTTGCTGACCAGTTATCCGAGGCTACAATGGTTTGTCGAAAACCAGCTTGCGGCTTCTGATTTTACGCTTCGGTCTTTTGCGGATGAAATCAATGGTGAAGGCGAAACTAACAAAGGGACGCGGAAAATTACATTCAGTGCTGTTTGGTAT
>Ga0310690_10007539_pt1 | contig 13991 bp, 21 predicted proteins | sample AusTroGonzalo_MG_2_FD_207661 | JGI IMG/M metagenome (GOLD analysis project Ga0310690, IMG submission 207661) | Bovine rumen microbial communities from tropical cattle in Woodstock, Queensland, Australia - Gonzalo_04 (v2) (version 2) | ecosystem: Host-associated > Mammals > Digestive system >... | reverse complement strand
TTATTATCATTTCTATCCTTCGGTTTTATCGGATGTTCTTTATCTCTTGTCAACATTCCTAGCATTATCGCTAATCTCTGATTGCTGCCACCAGATTTATTGACCATTCTTTCATTTAGCAATTCAGCAAACTCTTCTGAATTTTCGATTTCCGTTAAATCTGCGTCTGGGATTTCATCCAACAGTTGAAAAAGATACCTCTTTGCATCACATACGTTCTCGCATATCTCCTTACTGATGATGGGATAGCCATACTTCTCTATTACCTGCCTAAAATTCAGTTTTGGTTTAAGCCATACTACATTGTCATACGTCTTAACAAAATCTCTTATCTCCGGATATTCAAGTCCTGTATCTACAAACACTGCAGACATATTCGGATAATCTTTCCTGGCAATATCCAAAAGAACCGTACTATCCTTCCCGCCACTGAATGACACATAAACCTTATCTTCTCCGTAATGCGTAACCCATTCTCTGATCCGCTGCCTTGTCATTAGAATTTTCTTTTCAAGCGGCTGTGATTGTAACCGTCTCAATTCCTCTATAGTCTGTCTCATATAAAGCCTCTTTATAGTTTGATATATTTTCGCGTCTCTTCCGTTTCATACATTTTGTATATTTCCAGATTAGGTATTTGGATATTCATATTCCCGTGTAAGTTCATATACGAAATCACAAACCAATATCCCAATCCTTCATTGCTCGGCTGCCATATTCCATCTATGAACGTACCCCCCCTCAATACATAATCCGCTAATTTAGGTAGTTCATCATTTAGCCTGATAAACTTTTCCTTATCCTGCCGCAGTCCAAATCCGCAAAATACGCATCCGGTTCTTTTTGCACCTGTAGTGGTGTATTCATCCTCGATATCACCTAACAGATCACCTATTGTCATTTGACCGCCTACGTTACCCTTCGGAATAATCTCGCCGTAAGTCTCTGCTATTTCAAGATTGTTTACCTTGATATACTTCAACACATCCTCTTCTTTCCAGAAGGAAAGCGGTAAACTCTTTGGCCGCTTAATGTCGAATGCGTTACATCCGTACTTGATCCAGTTCGACATTCGTTCTCTGCTTTCTTCCGCCATAATTCCAAGAATCGGATGCTGACCGGTTTTCTTTTCGTAATCCTCTGCCGGATGCTTTTTCATATAATCGCAACAGAAATCTGATACTCTAAATGGTGCTTTCAACATAAACAAGTATTCCGGTCTTATTCTTCCAAATCCTTTTGCATTACCATTCAGACGGATATCCTTCACCTTCTGCGACTTTGCCCTCCGGTACTCGTCTATGTATTCCGATTGTTGCTTGCTTATCATCGGATATCCATATTTCGTAAGAATCTGTTTAAAGTTCATTTTCGGTTTGACTATCTCGCAGTTTTCTTCTTCCAGAGCAATCTTCCTAACAGAAGGATGTTCAAGTCCGGTATCTATATACACCGCTTTCACATCTGCGTATTCTTTTCTGACCAAATCCAGCAGTGCTACACTGTCCTTTCCGCCAGAAAATGAAACATATACGCCTTCAACTCCAAACTTGCTTACCCATTCTCGGACCCGCTGCCGTGACATAATCACTTTTCTCTCTAGCGGTTGCTTTTGGAGCCTCCGCAGTTCTTCATTTGTCGTCTCCATTTCTCACCTCCAACGGACACCACTTAGGGCGAAATTCATCAAAATAAAGACTGTCCTGGCATATACGCTTGTCTTTTCCTGTAGGCGTACCGCACATAACTCCATCTGCCGTAACACATAAACACGGACAATGAGCACAATTTGTAGGTACATCCATATTTCTAATAATCAAATCCATACCATTCACCCAAAATAGTAGTATTTTCCATCAATAAACACTCTGCTGCTTTTCGAATCCGGCATATACGGATTCAATGTAATTTCGTGCTTATATTCCTTACCATCAACAATGATTGTTTCATCGTCCACGATATCGTACTTGTAGAAATCTTCCAGATACGGGAAACCACATGGAGCATCATCACAATAAATCCCGTCACAAGCGATATAAGTACAGTTTTCGTTTTCAGGATCGTAATATTGGCATTCTTCACATTTCAATTCATCCATTTTTTCGCTCCCAATCCTTTATCATTTTGCCTAGCAGTTCGTGGAACCGCTTCATATCATCCACATCATTAAAATGAACGGACTCTTCCACACTTACTACCTTCAATGGTTCTTCACTTTCTACCCAGGCTGTCATAATCACAAAATCGTTGTGTATAATGTCGTGAAATGGAATTAATGTTCTTTTCATTTCTGTCCCTCTATTTTGTCCAATATCAGTAGCTTGCATCCATACCCTCACAAGTTATCGCTAAACAATTTTTCATTCATCTACGGGCTTGCTAGGGCACTTATTTGACCTCTTTGAAGAATATCTTCCCGTCATTATCCCGGCAGATTGTCTCGACACATTTTTTGAAGTCCATTACATCTTCGTTCTTCTTGTCGCACTCACTGACATACTGCATAATGACTTTGTAAAACAGGCTTGCCATTTCTCCATCTTTCGCTCTGGCCTTCCACTCTTCCCAGGCGTAACCGGCTTCGATACTCTGCGGGTAAGAACCTCTGGCGTAGTCGTAGTTGGCCTTGATAGCACCCTGCTCACGCTTCTCTACAGAGATAAGTTCGTCATACTCTTCTCTGATCTCAGCTATGGACGGTACGAACTTACACTTGTTAATACAGGCGTTTACTGCTGTCTCTGCTTTGCCGTACTCCATATCACCGATCATTTCGTGCCAGATATTTACGACTTCCGTTAGGTCCATATCTTCGCCGGTGATAACATTTGCCCCAAACTTGAAACTCGGATAGACCGTCATTAGCTTTATGATGATCTTTGATGTTTCACTCTTCTTCATACTCATTCCCCTTTCGCCACAAGTTCATCAATGAGTTTGTTCATTGCGCTTATGTTATTCTGATGAGGTGACGTTTTCTTTCCAGACTTATTGTTGATCCCATCGAATCCCCATTTCCTAAGAGTCAGGTTGTAGTCCTTATAACTCTTCCCGTACTGCTGGCAATACTCGTCAACCTTCTTAATCGCTTTTTCCGTTGCATCTTTTCCATAATCATCACATAATTTCTTGTACTGATCGTCAGTTAAAAGAACGTGACCATATTCTCCGTGTTTGTGACGTATATTCTTTTCTTTATTTTTTTTCTCTTTTTCTTTATCTATATCTTCTTCTATATCTATATCTGTTGCGTTACCTTGCGTTACTGTAACGTTACTTGTAACGTTACATTCCAATTTCTTTGTTTCTCTGTGCTTTGCAACCCTTGCTCTTGTCTGTTCTCTTATCTTTTCCAGCCCCTCTATGTTCTGATATTTTTCCCAATTCGATATGTAGATAATGTCGTTCACAATTTCCACCATTCCGAATCGAATAAAAGTATCTATTGCGAGCTGTATTGTCGTTAAAGGTCTGTTAAACACAGTGGAAAGCATTTGATCCGTATATGGAATCTCTTTTGTGAAATAGACATTTCCATTGTCATTTACTGTACCTGCAAGAGCCAGCAACTTGAACCAAATAACAATTATTGTGTCGCCTTCTGGCATCGACTCTATCAGCCGTATTTTTTCGTTGTTAAAAATATCAGTTGCTATCCTGATCCACTTAACATCAGCCATCGTTACACCTACTTCCTGTCGTCGTATTCGTCGATAAACGGAAGACTTTCCATATCCTCGTCTATCTCTTCGATAACAATTTCAATCCGGGGATTTTTCTTATCCACTTCACCGGCAATAAATCGCTGCTCTTTGATCCAGCTCTGATTATCATTTTCCAGCACTCCGGTTATCTGCAAAGCGTCTTCAAACGGTTTGCTGACATACGCGATATTGCCAACATCTCGTCTCAGGTCCGGTTCGTGGAAAGTGTATATGATCCTTACCGGCCTCTTGATCTTTAACCTACGAAGCTGGTATCGTATCTCATAAGCAAAGATATTCACAAACTCTTTTTCCATCTTTCCACCGGCCTGTGGGTGTTTCGCACTGGCAGCAATACGATCATTCCAGCCAGGAGCCGTCCGTTTACCGTAATGCTGTCCTTTTATAACTACCTTGTGTCTCATACATACTCCCATCTGGCGCTCATAAATAGTGGCGCGACCATTGATTTCGTGCTTAATTCGTTTACGGGTTCCATATTTAATTTTTAGGTCTATGTTGGTTATGCACTGACCGTTAATTAATAGTTACCGTCACGCCACTGTTTATGAGCGTCCATTAATTTTCCAAAAACCGGCCGACTCATGGCAATCGGCCGGAACCGTGAATATCCATATCGGCTGCCAGACTACCGTGGGAGGTGGTCTCCCTGTCTCCACAAAATCACCCCCTCTTTTGTAATAACGCTACCGCCTGTGAATATCTGTGTATCTCCTTTTTCGTTTATTTTGGGTGGCGGTAGCGCTGCTACCACTTTTTGTACTCCTGATCTTCCTTACACCACTTTGGTCCGTACTTAATCTTCATATAAGCCGTTATGATGCTTTCATAATGATCTCGCTGTTCTCTTGTGCCGGAATCGAACAATCTGTGGTGCTCATTGCAGAGCGTTACGATATTCGTCTCTATACCACGGCCGCCGTGCGCCCTGCTCAAAATATGGCAACATGGATTTGAAGGGTAATACGAACATATAACGCATTTACCACCGTCTCTCTTCCAAACAGCATCCTTGACCTTTTTGGGAATATCAGTCGCTTTCGTTCTTCTGCTTTTTGCCATTCTTTTTCCTCTTAACGATATCTTTCAGTACGTTCTTTGCCTCTGTATTAGGTTCTACCCACTCAGCAGTAAGACCACATCCGACAGCGTACATAATGTCTGGTATAGTAAAGTTATGGAGTTTAAGACTACCTATAAGATGTGTAAGGTCTAACATTACTTCTTCATAGTCACCGCTGTATGTAGAAAAACCATTATCTGATTCAATCATTAAGCAGCTCCTTCCCCGCCTTTATCATCCATTGTTTCAAACTCTCCGGAAGTAACTCCTTTGCAAGTGTATGTATCGCGGCAGTAGTCGCAATCGTCACTTTCACACCGGATAGGATCAATCTCACCAGATTTCAGCATTATGATCTTCTTACAGTTCTGCTTCACAGTTTCCAGCGCTTCATCCAGCAGCACATCATCCAACTGTATGATCTCCGGTCTGGGATGTGGCTTCTTATCAATCGCCGCAATAAAGCAAGGAAGTTCATCCCCGGTATTCTGGCGAACGATCTCACGGTATATTGCTAATTGCGTCTGATAAGACCACCAAATGTAAAAGGGTAATCTCTCACCGGTCATTTTGTAATAGTACCTATGAGACGGGTGACTATCCTGCGTGGTTTTTAAATCTACAATCGCGGCCCCAGGATGGAAGCTATCCATCTTGATTTTAAAAGGCAGACCTTCAATTTCACCGGTCATAATCACCTGCTTTTTACCGGACATATACTTTGCAAACAGCGGGTCCTTAGACGTTCTCTGATACATTTGTATTGACTGGTAAAACTCAGACTTGATCTGTCCTTTAGTAGCGCCCCTGGTACTTACGCAATCCGGAAACCGGTCCACAAGTTCTTCCGTAGTAGCCCCTTCCCATAAAGCATCCAGGATTGAACCGATCTGCATTGCCTTTGTCGTTTCCGGCTGATACTCTCCATTCAGTTCTGCCATTGTCCTTGCCTCACATCCAGGAACCGCGGGCCGGCCCACAAAAGAAAGATATTGAGAAGCGGAACAGAACTTTTTATTCATTTCCTGGCTGTAATAATTACTCTCCGTCAGTTTCATTTGATACTTCCTCCACAATTTCTGTTACGTTTCCTTCATCCAGCACATCAACAAACTTTGCCGGCTCGTCCGCTACATTATCAATGTATTCCGACGTACCATCATCATTGATAACAGCCATATCACTCTCATAAGCCTTTTCCATATCAACGGACATAATGCCCCATTTGCTGATAAGTTGACGAATGATCGTCTTACGCGCCATTTCATCAAAATCAGACTTCCAGAATGAATCCCATCCCTTGCGATAGGAAGCAGAATACCGCTTCGCATGTGCTTCCATTCTGTCTCGATCCCAATAGATTTCCTTCTTAAATCCATTTGCCAGAACGAAGTAGCCATAATAACCGACAACCTTCAATTCACCACGTTTTGTATAATCCAGTTCCGGTTCAAATACATATTCATCGGTGATAGGATTGTAGGATTTCAACTCACCTTCACGAATATCGCAAGCATTGATCTTCTGATACTGACCGGACCGCATTGCTAACTGTATATATCCGCGATATCCAAGCTGAAATGTTGCTTCTTTGCATCCCTTCTTGCTATTGTTGAAGGGAACCAAATAGAAATACGATAACTGCGGTGACTGCGGAAGGTTCAAACTATGACCGATAAGCGCTGCATTCAGTAGAGAATTATTTGTGCATTCAGATAATGTAGGATTTGTCTGTACTGCCGATACAAGGGCAGACACAAATCTCTGTGAATCCTTCTTCCCTACTACATCCTCAATAGACTTCTTTGCTACCTCTGATGTAAGAAATCCTACGATGCTTTTCTTTTCCGTCTTTACTACTTCATTTGCCATTTCATACCTCCTTACTAAACAATCCGTAAATTCCCGATGGAATAAGCAGCACCAATACAGTTCCGTCACCGCAGATCGTTGACAGCCAAACGCTAAGAGCCATTCCAGCAACAATCATAAGTTTTGTAATGTTAATCTCTACTGCTATCTTCATAAGCACGCCTCCTATTCCATTTACCGATCAACAAGCCAATGCCAAGCCAGTAATTGTTTTCAGGAACACGATAAAGTCTCATTTCAGTATCACATCCCTTGCACTCGATAGACACAAGCGACGAACCGTGCTCTGCACACAACTCTTCATACTGTTCTTTGTCGCTAATCAATAACTCGGTACTATTACAGAACGGGCAAGGTTTGATAAACGCCTCCGATACCGCTGTACCACTGTGTTTCATTTTGATAGTCATTGCACTTTTCTCCTTTCATCCATCTGCTTCCAGCCACACTACATACCCGTGATCGCCATTTTCGCTGATAAAAGCCCTGGCATCTTCCATAGTCTCTTGAAAGATATCTACTGCCTTTCCTTGCTTTAATAGGCTATTGCCGCCAATATCATTAATCTCGAAAAAGCCTATAAAACGGTACTCTGCATCGAATAACATAGCTGTCTGGCCTAAGTGTTCCTTATTCACTGCGCATCCACCTACATAGGGAACCTGGCCGGAATACGTTTTATTCCCTGTTGGAAGATAACAACTGATCTTCACTTCCTGCGGGGCCCAATCAAAGATGGAAAACGCCGATACAAATAATGTAGTTATCATTTCTGCTATCATCGTACTGTACCTATCGTGTAAGTCTCTCCCAAGAGCTCACACACCTTTATCATTTCCGGCAGAGTCCATCTTGTTTTTCCTGCCAAACGTCGTGTTACAGATTCCCTAGGCAATTCGACACACTCCGCGATATCATCCTGCCTGAGTTTGAGAAGTTTCATCCGGCTTAGTACAAAACCGTTAAAATTCCGGACCTCTAACTGTTCAAGTGTTGGTCTTAATTTCGGCATCCGGGATCACCTCCACATTCTTTGCTATTAAACCTTGTTCGTTTTCTCCAATCTCAAAACTCACAAGCTGTCCTTTTGCTAAATCTTTTCTTCCGATTAGTCCTGAATGATGGACGTAGATTTTTTGCTCAGTGCCTTCCGGAACGATCCTTCCGTAACCTATGCCTTTGTTCCAGAAAAGCACTCGGCCTTTGCACATATTTGACATTTTGATTTTCCTCGCTTATAATTACGACATAGGCACATCCTATGTGTGTTGTGTAGCATCTGTCCGGTCGCCAAACTAGAGCAGGTGCTATTTTTTTGTTTCTCTGTAGAACTCATTCCAAATTTCTTCTTGGCGTGCTTCGCCACATATCCGGCAGAAGTAGTCGTATGACCAATGGTATTTCATGTATAACCATTCTTTGAATGCAGCCATAATAGGTTCCATCCTTCCTCCTTTCCGTGTCGTCTAGGACACTTTTTCAGTAAAAAAAATACCCATAGGTGATTCGAGTCCAAGATAATCTACGATTGCCTGGATTTCTCCCTGAGTAAACTCCGATTTTCCATTGCATTTACGATAGAATGCAGACTTACCGATCTTTGTGTTCTTGCACAACATTTCTACGGTAATACCACGCCTTTTCATCTCATACTGCAATTTGTATCTGTCCATCTTCTTCCTCCTTTCCGTGTCCTTTACGACACTTATCGTATCACATAACATTTTTCTTGTCAACAACTTTTGTGTCTTTTGTGACACATTATTGATATTTACTACATCTTGTGGTTGCATAAAGGACACTTTTGTTTTATCATATCATATATGAAAGAGAGGATTCCTACTTATGACTATGGGTGAAAAGATCAAACTTCTTAGAGAACAAAACAATATGACGTTAGAAGAACTCGGAAATAAGGTTGGAGTAGGCAAAAGTACGGTCAGAAAATGGGAAAATGGAATGATCGCAAATATGCGTAGGGATAAAATAGCTAAAATTGCATCTGCGTTACATGTATCTCCCGCATATTTAATGGGATGGGTAGATGTTCTTGAAAATTCAAAAGAATTAGAATTTCCAAAAGAAGAAAGCAACACCAATCCCAAATTAGAAGAATGGATTGCTTTCTTCAATGAACTATCTGACGATCAGCAAGACGAAGCTATGGAGTTTCTTCGCCTGTTTGTGGGGGCGCGTCCTGAGGCTCGCTCGTCCCTTGTGAGTCTGCTAAAAACTTTAGGATCATGATTTTTACATCATCGGTCTGTACCAAATACACCCTTACTGCCTCAATTAAGTCCATAACAATACCTCTCTTTCATTTGTTGAGTGTAACATATACGTTACTGTTCCAAAAAGTTCCAATTCATCCCATAGGTGTTCCATTTTTGGAACACTTGTGGAACACCAGTAATATAGGAGAAATGCTATGCAGATAACAAAAGACCTTGTAAACAAACTTCGCCAAGTACGAGAAGAAAAGAATTTATCGTTTGGAAACGTCTTGGATATGGTTGAGGCAAACGGAGAATTTGTGTCAAAAACAACGTTAAGCAGGATATTCTCTGACGACTATGATCCACAATCTTTCAAGCCAGAGACTATCCTCCCGATTGCCAGAGCCTTGTTGGATGTTGACAACCTAGAAGAAACAGACAGCCTTGACGAGAAAGCATTAAAAACGCTGTTACAATACAAAAGCAGCCGCATTGAAGAATTGGAGCAGCAGATAGAACGTTTGGAAATGGATCTTAATAAAGAGAAATTGAAACGTCATGAAGTTCTTGAAACAGAAAGGGAAATATATAATAGGCGAGTTGATTTTCTGAAATCACAGATTTTACTTAAAGACGAACGCATTGACAAACTTATGGACGCTCTTTTTGAAAAAAATAATGCTTACGAAAGTTTGCTAAGCCAGGTTTTAAGTTGCCCTCATAGTCAAATCAGAGAGGTTAAGAAATGACCATAGAAAAACTCCCTTCTGGTAACTACCGGATAAGGCAGATGGAAAAAGGCAAATACTACAGTGTTACGGTTGACTTTTTACCTACCCAAAACGAGGCAACTGTGCTGTTGGCTGAGGTTATCAAAAAGCGCCCTCCAAGGGTTAAAATGACCTTTGACGAGGCTTGTGCTGCATATATTGATGCGAAATGCAACGTAATATCCCCTAAGACTCTGTTGGAATATGAGGCAAACCGTAGGAAGATTCCAGAAGAGTTTTCCAAGATGAAAATAAACGATATCACAGCACTGGACGTACAAAAACTGGCTAATGACTGGTCTGCCCGTCTAGCGCCAAAAACAGTGGCGAATTACGCCGGTTTTGTTATGTCTGTCCTAAAATCGGTTGATATAGATATTAAAGCGCCAAAACTCCCACAGAAGGTCAAGAAGGATATATACATTCCTACTAAGGAAGATGTGAAGGTCCTCAAAAAGCATTTTGATGGTAGCAAATACGAAGTTTCATTCTTTTTAGCGTGTTTAGGACTACGCCGGTCAGAAATATGTGCTCTCACTATTGATGATCTTGATGGCAATGTACTCACGATCAACAAAGCGATGGTACAGAACGAGAAAAAAGAATGGGTTATCAAAAGCACCAAAACAACAGACAGCACTCGTACTATTGTTCTACCGGATGATATCGTGGATAAAATACACGAACAAGGGTTCATTTACATCGGCGATCCAGGGAATCTATATAAAAGAATCATCAAAGCCCAGGATAAATATGGTCTGCCACACTTCCAACTTCATAAAATGCGTCATTTCTTCGCCAGTTATATGCACGATCTAGGATATTCAGACAAACAGATACAAGAAATGGGTGGATGGAAAACAGACAATGTTATGAAGACGGTATACCAGCACGCTATGAATATGACCGAGACAAAAGCCAAAATGAGCGACGAAATCTCGAACATCTTTTCGTAATCCGTGGGTTCAGCCGTGGGTTTGCGTGGGTTTACAATATCGAAATTCCGTTTATCTATAACCAAAATATAAACTATGTAAAAGTCCTGAAACGCCCATCAGCAAAAGAAAAACCCCGATTTTTCGGGGTTTTAAATTTAGTGGGCCCAACAGGGCTCGAACCTGCGTTGTAATCGCCCAAAAATACTATATTTACAGTATATCATGAAATTCGTGGGTTATTTCGTGGGTTTTACAAGCAGAATCCGATAACAAAACTTGCATCGTTACCCCAGTACCAGTAGCGATCCAGTCTAGTCCAATCAGTATTGTATTTTATTTCGTGGGAAATATCCCAAAGACAATCTCTTGTTGCAAAACCATATCCGTATGTACCTGTATAGATCAACGAATAATCAATTCCCGCGTGTGCTGGCGTATAAATCATAGATCCGTTTACATCTTCTACTATCGCTTTAAGTTCACGCTCAGAAGGCAACCAAATTTTATCAAATGTCTCCATATCGTTATTAAGTCCCGTGCTGTTGTCGCTTAACCTGTCACGGCTATATTTAATAACATCCTGAATAGAATTTTTCAATGCTGTCGGAAGATTTCGTATAAATACCTGATTGAGAAAATGCCGCATATCACTTCTCTTCCATCCCATAGTGCGCAAATCACTACCATAACTTCCATTTGTCGTAGCATATTGATATCCATTAGTTGTACTGCTAGGCGTAATACTTCTAAAATAATCGTCAGGATTAAGATATATGCCGCCAGTTGAAATCCATGTAGACGTAGTTCCGTCTTCGCCCTCTGCCACTTTAACCATCTGAAATTCAGTCGAAAACCGCTGCGTATGCTCATTCCCCAAATAATCAGTAAACACACCTTCATCTGTCATTTCCGGGATAACAAGAGACTTTAGCGTGCCTAACGGATAATGTGCTCCAGCATCAGCACAAATGGTTGTCCAACTATCAAAAGTTTCCTCATGAGATATGATATAATCGCCCCTAACTGGATAACAGTCAAGGTTCCTTGTGACAGCAACGGGAGAAGGATTCCAACCCTTAAAGTATTCACCACCTACAATAGTGCCATCCAAAAGAGTACAATGAGCCGTTCCGTACTGTGGGATGTCAGCTTCTGTTTGGATCAAATTATCATTATCATCAAAAAACCTAACGGTATACGGGCCTCCCGTAGTTGCATCCCCACTACTTATAAGCATGTAAGCACTTATTACGTTCATATATTCCCCTTTCTTATGATGATTTGGTATATTGGAGTGTTAAATATCCAACTGCTCTAGCTGTTGTGTTACAACAATAATTTAAACCTACAGGATGATTACCTGCACCTACCATAGCTTCTATTCCCGTTATTTTCAAATAACCAGGACTCAAACATTTACAATCTATTATATTAGCGATTCCCTCAGAAGAAGGTATTGTAGAATCTATCCAAGCATCATAACGTAACTGAATTGGATTAGCACTAAAATCCCACGTCCTCTCGTACACCGTACTACCATCTATCCACGTCCCTACAATCTTCTCAGATGTGGAATAATGATGAGCTAACTGACCATCAGGTAAATACTTACCAGAACCTGGTTGATCTGTGGTTTTGGTGTATTGAATTGTTGCATATAACTCTGTAAATTTCCAGTTTCTACTGAATGCAAATATGGTAGTTACATTAGCAGAAACTTCAGAATTATTACTTCCGTCATACCAATATGGTTGCGTATACCATTCACTTCCTCCAGTATTTCCGTATTTAAATTCTGAATTTACAAGTTTAACATAATCAGCACCGATCGATGAAATATCATAATTCTTATTGGTTTGTTCTGTCGATTCAACAAAATGAAAAGTCTTCTGATACAGCGGTTTACCATTAGTCCATACACCTACTTCACGCTCTTCCTCAGAATATAAAGCAGGAAGATAGATCAGATTACCAGGAGTAGGTCCCGTACCTGCTATGTCTGTGGTTTTGGTGTATTGAACTGTAATGCTGTTAGTAGTCATACCTTCTGCACAATACGCCATACCAGTTGTATTCAAATATAGGCTATCTACACGTGCATCATTACTATTGATTCCGTAACCAACAGCATCAATAATTTGCTCATAAATAGATAGATTGTCTAAATATGAAGATATATTAATTCCACTATTAGTAATATATACACCTGAACCTAATGAATAAGTCTTCTGATACAACGGCTTACCGTCAGTCCACCGTCCAACAACACGTTCTTCTGCACTGTAGTAATCACTTAAAGTAGTATAACAATGCTCTCTGTAGTGATAGGCAATCTCTTCAAGCTCTTTCTGAGTAGCCAGAATGTTAGCCATCGGATTACCTGCTGTATCCGTGGTTTTGGTGTAACGAATTGTTATAGATTGTCTGGATGATCTATTCTCCGGTGTATTTAATAAGCATCTCAAATATTCAGATTCTCTATTATACCAAACAAGAAATCTATAGCTATTAACATTATTAACAAAATTAACATTAACTTCTTCTGAAAACTCCATAACATCATATCGGTTAGCAAAACCTTCAGCATATATAAAATTATCTATGCTTAAAGAAGTTACATCTATATGATACTCGCCATTAGACGTCCAATTTGTTAAGAAAGTCTTCTGATATAGTGTCTTTCCAAGATACTGGCCAATGATCTGCTCATCTTCGGTATAATTAATTGCCATTACACCACCAGAAAGCCAATGAGATGACCCTGCAGTATCTGTGGTTTTGGTGTATTGAAGAGTTAACTGAATAATAATATCTGTACTTGTATTCCAACCATTAGCAATAAAATATATTTTAGTTGTTGATACCCTAGCTATTTCAAATTTATAATTTCCATCATAATAAGCATTTTTACCGGTAGAAGTATCTAAAAATTGAATATCATAATCAAAATGTTTTATCTCAGCATTTGTTAAACCGCTTATGTTATGATTAAACTCTGCATTATAATTTCCGGTTGGTGCATTGATAAATGCTGTCTTCTGATACAACGGCCTACCATCAGTCCAAGTACCAACAACTCTCTCTTCTTCTGAATAGATTTGAGGCGAGAAAATATCAATAGAAGATTTGAATTTAAGTCCGTAGACTTTGTAAACCTTCAAATACTTACCAGTAGTTGAATAAGCATATAATTTGCTATTTGAATAATGCAGCGCTGATCCAGTAATAGCATCAGAATTTGGATTTATTTTCCCAAAATATCTGTATGTTGTATCTGAAAGGTCTGCTACTAATATAAAATTACCTTCAACATATTCACCATATGTGTCATCTGAATTAGCAGTGATATATAAAGCATCATACTCTTTTGCTTTTGCTTCTGTGCAAATTTCTATCGGATCAGCCCA
>Ga0310690_10007538_pt1 | contig 13991 bp, 16 predicted proteins | sample AusTroGonzalo_MG_2_FD_207661 | JGI IMG/M metagenome (GOLD analysis project Ga0310690, IMG submission 207661) | Bovine rumen microbial communities from tropical cattle in Woodstock, Queensland, Australia - Gonzalo_04 (v2) (version 2) | ecosystem: Host-associated > Mammals > Digestive system >... | reverse complement strand
CGGCTGGATTCGTATTACTGGTAGTTTGACGGAGAGGGAGATGGGGAGACGGGGAGACGGGGTTTGGCACTAAAATTCTTTGCACCTAAAAAGTGGGTTGATGCCATATAAATCAAGGCTTGCGTGGAAATCCTTGCACCTAAAGGAGGGACGAAACATGGCATTTACAAGTACACCGGTTAAGATTCCGGATGTGAAGGGAAAGATCACGTTACGGAAGTACAACGACAGAACGTATGTCCGGTATGAAACCGGACGGGCATACGACACGAACAGGAAAACCACAAATCCGAAACGCATTAATATCGGGCTGCAGATTCGGAATGCTCCCACGCTTATGCTTCCGAACGAAAACTATGACAAATATTTCAGCAGGGACGGGGAGGAGAAGATGACGGCAAAAGAGAGAACAGCGGCGGAAAACTATGAGGCGACGAGCAACGATTTCTGGATGCTGAACTGCATGTTTGAACAGCTGTTCTTTGAATTTCAGATTCAGGCGCACCGGGATCCGCATTTGGTTGTGAATGCATTCAAGATTCAGCGGATCAACAAGGTACTGGAGCCTTTGAAGCGGATGATGGAGGGGAAGGCATACGGGAGGTTTCTTGTGATTCCGGAGGAACCGCGGGAGATTGCTGAGGAGGTTTTGGATGGTAACGACGAGACGGGGGTGAAAAGGCTGGTCGGGCTGGATTACAGCGACGTGGCTTTGCTTCTGACGCAATACAAGGGGGCCATGAGCCGCTTTGCAGGGGAGTTTCTGTGAGGGTAACGACGAGACGGGGGTGGAACGTCGGGGACGGCTCTGTGGTTCCACGCTTCGGTGGAACGAGCAGAACCGTCCCCATTGTTCCACGGTCAAAAAAGGAACGGAGATCAACTCCGTTCCTTAAGGGATTGATGTTTTCCTTCATCAGGCGGCAGGGGCTTCTTCAGCGGCCGGGGCGGGCTCGAAGATGAAGCCGATATCCTGTCCCATCATAGAGATGTTCAGGCTGGCCATTCCATCCTTCAGGAGGGTCACGCCAATGCTCATTTGCAGACCATCGAGGCCCAGGCTGCTCAGATCGGCGCCGGCGGCCTGAGAGGCATCGGCGAGCATCTTGCCGAGGTCCATAGCGAGCGCTCCGTTTTCGAATTCCATTTCGAGCGGATCCGTGCCGGCCAGGGAATCCAGACCGGTCAGCGTCATGGTGTTTCCTTCGATCTTCATGCCGGGGATCTGGGTGGCGCCGAGCTGTTCCACGGGGATCGTATTGACATCGACGATCATTCCGGACATGCTGACATACTTGCAGACCCATTCGCCCGCAAAGTCTTCCAGCTTCGCTTCGGTGTTCACTTCGGCGAGGGTGATGGACTGGGCCGATTCGGGATCACGGGACAGGGTCACGGACTGCTTCTCGTTTACCAGGAAGGTTCCGTCATAGACAAAGCCGTTGGATGCATCGGGGTCGCCGTCCATGTAGACAATGCCGTCTTTCAGCTCATAGGTTCCGGGCATTTCATTTTCAGCCATGGCGAGCTTATAGGTGTTGTCGGCATTGAAGGTGACCTTGATGGCCATGCCGTACATCGTGCCATACCAGTCGCCGGTGATGTCTCCGGATTCCGCCATAACGGCGGCGGACAGGCAAACCAGGCACAGAGCCAGAATCAGAGATACGAGTTTCTTCATGGTTCCAATCTTCCTTTCTTCGGTTCAAAATATGCCGGCTGGCCGGCTTTTCTCCAAAGGGCATTGTAACATTTTTACAGGTCATTTGTCTATGAGTCGTATGGTTTTTCTTTGTACGGACAAATTTTTCAAAAGATTCTTCGCGTTCGCTCAGAATGACAATGAGGTTCAGATAAGATTCTTCGCTATCGCTCAGAATGACAATCGAGGTTTACTTCTTCCGCAGGTTCAGGAGCTTCAGCATGACGGCTTCGAGGGCTCCTTCCTGATTCAGACGGCCGGACTTTATGCCGTACTCCGTGTCAAAACAGATGTTCACGGCGCTTTTAACCTGGCCGTTGGACCAGCCGGCGGCCTGGCGGACATACTGATCCACGGCAAAGGGCGGAACCCCGAGGGCGGAGCGGATGTCCGCCGCGGAACGCTTCTCATACTGCATGATCTTGATATGCTGGAGAAGGCGGAACTGGCGGAGGAGCATCGAGAGCATATACATCCGGTCCGCGCCGGCGAGGAGCTGATTCCGCATCAGGAGAAAGGCGCGGCTGCTCTGGCCGGAGACCACGGCATCCACCATCTGGAAGACGGTGCATTCGGTCGAGGGCGTCGCGACGGCGCGGACGGAATCCGGATGGATTGCCGGAACGTCTCCCGCATGGGCGGCGACCTTGGCGATCTCCGTCAGGAGGAGACCGGTGTCGCTGCCGCAGGTGAAGATCAGAAGATCCGCGGTGCGCTCGTCACATTCCTTACCGAGATCGCGGAAAGCGGAGGTTACAAAGGTCGTCAGCTCCCGGTCGCGGAGGGGGGAGAACGTTACGACGCCATTCAGCTTTTTGATAACGGTATAGAGCTTTTTTCTTCCGTCCGGTTTCTGCGTGCAGAAAAACAGGAGAACCGAAGAGGGAGGAACCGACGGAAGATACTCCGCCAGGCGGTCGTCTGCCTCGGCGCGGCCGATGAGGGCCGGATGGTTTCGGACAATAATCAGCCGGCGGTCGGCCATGAAGGGAAGCGTTTCCGCCGCGGCGACGATCTGATCCGTTTCCGGGGCGTCGAGGAGGGTGCGGTTCAGATCCTCCAGGCCTTCCGGCAGGAGCTTTTTCTGCAGGGCATCGAGGGCGGCCTGCTTCATATGCTCCTCTTCACCCTCGAAAAGCAGCACGGAAGGAATTGTTCCCTGGGAAAGGAGACGGTCAAAATCCTTGCGATCCATGATCAGCGACCTCCGGCAACAGCATTGGACAGGAACGGGGTTACAGAGAAGGAACCTTCCCGGAAGCGGACGGTGATGGCGCCGCTTTCCGCGGTCGACCAGACGGGGATTTCCCCGGCACGGGCGGAAAAGCTTTCGGCCCGCGAAACCTTATCGCAGGGCAGGAGGATGGCCCGGGGATTCACGGCGGAGAGAAACGCCGGCGAGGAGGAAGAAGGGGAACCGTGATGGGCGGCCTTGAGAAGATCCGCGGGATGGGCCGCATAGGATTCATACACGCCGGAGATATCTCCCGCCTCGAGGAGCGACACATTCCGCAGGGAGAAAAGGGAAACGAGGGAATAATCATTGGCATCCTGATTCGGGCGGGTTTTCCCCTTTTCAGGCCAGAGGACGGTCATCGAGCCGGAGGGCAGGGAGAGCACATCTCCCCGGGAGAGCTCCCGAGTCTCTGTTCCGGAGGCGCGAAAGATTTCCAGCAGGGCGCGGATATCCTCATCGATCTGCATCGATTCCGCGCCGGCGGGCAGATAAATCGTCCGGACCGGAATTTCATCGTCGAGCAGGGACTGCAGGCCGCCGGCGTGGTCCGTATGCAGATGCGAAAGGACCACGGCAGTCGGGGTGAGCCGATTCCGGCGGAGGAAACCGCTGACCACGCCGTCGTTTTCCCCGGTATCGAGCACCCAGACATCATCCTCATCCCAGAGCACCGCAGCATCGGCGTTTCCGACGCTGAACTGGAGAAGCTCCGTTCCTTCATGGGGCAGAGGGATCAGGGAAACACAAACGACGGCCAGGCCGGAAAGGAGGCAAAGGATCCGGACCCATCGCTTCGGGCGGACCAGGCGGCACAGCGCAAAGAAAATGATCAACATTCCCAGCACCGTCAGCCAGGTCGACGCATGGGTCCAGAGGGTGATGCCGGGAAGAGAGGAAAGGGCGCGGACGCCGGAGACCAGACCGGAAGTCAGGAGCCGGCCCGCGGCGGCCGGAAGACGGCACAGGAAGGGAACGGGAAGCAGGAGGAGAACGATCCAGTCCAGGGAAAGGAGGACGGTCACAAAGAAGGAAACGGGCAGATTCACCAGGAGGGAGAGGAGGGGCAGCTTCTGATAATCATACAGAACGGGAACAAGGACGCCCAGCTCGGCCCCGAGGACAAAGGACACGGAGGACCAGAGGCGGTCCGCCGCCCTCCGGCGAAAACTGACGCGGAAAACCAGGCCGGAATTCCGGCGAAAGGGATTCAGCGAATCCAGGAAAGGAGCGATCAGCGTGATGCCCAGGAGGGCACAGAAAGTCAGCCGGAAGGAAACACCGGTCAGCTGGACCGGGGACCAAAGGAGCATCAGGATCGCGGAGGCACAAAGCAGATGGAGGCCGGAACGGGGCCGGTTCAGGACCTTTCCGCCGATTGCCAGCAGGAGCAGGAGAGAGGAGCGGACGACCGGCGCGCTGAGGCCGCAGAGGGCACAATAAGCCAGGAGCACCAGGGCATACAGGACAAGGCGCACAGACTGGCGCAGATGCAGCAGGCGGAACAGGGCCGTGAGGAGCATCACGAGGACGCCGGTATGGAATCCGGAGACGGAGAGCACATGGGCGACGCCCAGCCTTGAGAAAGAGGCCCTGTCCTCAGAAGGAATCAGGGAACGGGTTCCCAGCAGGAGGGCGGACGTATAGCCGCCGGCTTCTTCCCCCATTTCCCGGAGCAGGGCGGCGCTCAGGCGAAAGCGCAGAGAAGCGGCGGCCCCGGCAAAGGAAAAAACGGAGGGAGAAGAAACGGACAGCTCCTCATCGCCGTAAAGGCCGACAGTGATGCCCCGACGAAGAAGCTCCTCGCGGAAATCATAACCGTCCGGATTGGAAGCGCCCCGGGGATGATACAGGGAGGCGCGGAAGGAAACCTCACAGCCGGGAACGAGGCCCTCGGGCAGTTCCTCCTCATCGGGATAGAAAGACCAGTAAGCGCCGGCGGAAAGCGGACGGCCGTTCAATGTCACTTCCGAAAGGGTCGTCTGCGCCCGGCCGTAATTTCCGCGGCGGATTTCATCGGAAACAATGCCGCGGACTTCATACTCCCCCTCGGCGGGGAGGGACGGATGCCAGGCCATCTGGCCCGCGGCGGCGCCAAGGGCGAAAGCCAGCGCCAGACAGGCAGCAAAACGAAGCCGCCCCCGCAGCGCAAAAACGGCGGCAGCGGCCGGCAGACAGGCAAGCCACGGAAGGAGCGGGGAGGAGATTCCCCGGCCCAGAAGAATTCCGGCCATCAGAAACAGACAGGCCGGAGGCAGCAGCCAGGAGCGCTGGCGGACGGTCATACGTCCAGAATGGCGCCGGGGGACGCCAGGATTACAGAAGAACAGATTGCCTGGGCCTCACGGAGGAGCTGGCGCGGAGCGTAAGCGGGACAAAGGTGGGTCAGGACCAGCTGCTTTACGCCCGCATCACAGGCCAAACGCGCCGCCAGAGGGGCGGACAGGTGCGGCCGGGCTTCGGTCCAGTCCTCTTCGGGGAAGAGCGCATCCGCCAGGAGGAGGGAGCAGTCCCGATAAAAATCCTTCAGGGACGGGAGAGTATTGGTATCCCCGGTGAAGCCGAGAACACGGCCCTCCGACTCCAGACGGTAGCCGACGGTTGGTACGGGATGGCGCGCTTCGCCGACGCGGACGGTGCAGGCGCCGACGGAAAAGACATCACCGGGAGCGACATCCGTGAGCTCAAAATACGGCGAGGCGGCGATGATTCCGCGCAGGGGAGAGGCTTCATCCACAGGAGCATAAACCTGCAGCGTTTTTCCCAGACGCTCCAGATAATAGGAGAGCACCAGAAGATCCGCGGCGTGATCATAATGCCAGTGGGTGAGCAGAAGGGCCGAGAGGGATTCCGGCGGCAGCTTTGCCGTCAGGCGGGAAAGGACGCCGCTGCCCATATCCAGCTGGATCAGGGTGTCCCGCGCTTCGAGAAGATAGCCGGAAGTGGCGCCGTTGGACGCCGGGTAGGGGCCGTTGACGCCGAGAATGTGCAGTTTCATTGGGAGCCTCCTTGATTACCGCTTCTGCGGCGGGGTAGAGAGCGGTTATAAGATCCTTCGTTTCACTCAGGATGACACCTTAGGGGTTATAGATACCCTTGGGGTTAATGACACCCTGGGGGAAAGTCAGGATGACAACGAGCGGACTTCACCGCCGAGATCTTCCACCACGGCAACGATGGTTGCAAGGGCGCGGGCGACTTCGCCTTCGCCGGGAGAAGCGATCCAGAGATTTACCAGATCGCGGCGTTCGGAAAGGCAGTCGTAAAGGGCGTCCGCATTCATGCCATACCATTCCGGCAGGGAAAGCATAGCCTTCAGGGCGGCGTGGAGATCACGGGGAGTTTGGTAACGGGATGGGTCGATATAGATGGTTTGCATTATGGCACTTCCTTTTGGGAGGATTCAGGTGGTAGGTTTTAGGTTTTGGGGGTAGTTTTTTTATCAGATTCCGCGGCCGGTTCTTATGGAGAAGGTCAGGAGGTAGGCCGCGAAGGCTCCTTCCAGCGCTATGATCCAGGAACCTGAGGAGCCGGGCTGCACCACGAGGAGGCGGAGAACCGGAACCTGGAGAGCAGGGCTTACGGAAGCCAGATACTGATACAGGAGGATTACCAGAATTACGGCGGCGGGAATCCAGAGCAGCCAGGCGAAGGGCTCCCGGAGGCGCGTCGCTCCGGCAAGGGGCAGGAGGAGGCTCAGGAGCGTTCCGAGAATGAGACCGATTAGCAGGCCGCCGAAAAACCAGTCCAGGGAGAACAGCAGCGGCAGCAGGAGACAAAGCAGCAGGAGCATACAAAGGGGAACGAGGATGACGGTCAGTTTTCGGAGGAACATTCGTTTTCCAGCTCCTTCAGCATTTTCAGGTCGGCAGGGGAAAGATCAGCGGTTTCCAGCAGATCCGGCCGGAAGCGCAGGGTCGCACGGAGGCTTTCCCGGTGGCGCCAGGCGCGGATTTTGGCATGATCTCCGTTCAGCAGGACTTCGGGAACGGTTTGCCCGTTCAGATCCCGGGGACGGGTATACTGGGGATATTCCAGGAGACCGTCGGAGAAGGATTCTTCCTCGGGGCTCTCGCTGCTTCCGAGAACGCCGGGAATGAAACGGGCGACGCAGTCCGTCAGAACCATGGCGGCCAGTTCGCCGCCGGTCAGGATATAATCCCCGATGCTGATTTCTTCATCGATACAGGCGTCCAGCGCCCGCTGATCCACGCCCTCATAATGGCCGCAGAGGAGAATCAGGGAGGATTCCCGGGACAGCTCCCGGGCCAGGGCCGTGGTCAGCTTTTTTCCCCGGGGGCCCAGATAAATCCGGCGGGCATCCGGCAGGGAAGCGGAGACGGAGGCCATCGCATCCAGGATCGGCTGGGCCGTCATGACCATGCCGGCGCCGCCGCCGAAGGGATAATCATCGGTGTTTTTATGCTTTGCGGCGGAAAAGGGGCGGATATCTGTCAGACGGATGTCCAGCAGCCCCTGCTCCCGGGCACGGCCGAGAATGCTCGCGGAGAAGACGCTTTCAAACATCTCCGGAAAGACGGTCAGGATATCAATCGTCATAAACGGCGACCTCCCGGAGCTTTTCGGCAACGACCAGGATACGCCGGGCGGCGGGATCCACCTGCGGGAAGACGGCGAGCAGGGCCGGGGCCATCAGGGTGCCGGAAGCGGTTTTGAAAACCCAGGTGTCCACGCTTCCGTGCTGCAGGACATCGGTCAGGGTGCCCACGGCGTTTCCCTCTTCATCGAAGGCTTCGCAGCCGATCAGGTCGGCGATATAGACAGCGCCGTTCTCCGCAGGGGCGGCATGGGCCCGGTCAATATACAGATCCCGGCCGCGGAAGGCTTCGGCGTCATCGGCGGATTTGCTTTCCGCCAGATACGCATAGACGAACCCTTCGTGGATCCGGGTTACTTTCAAAGGAACGGGGGTGAATGCACCATGATCTTCCAGATACAGGTTTTTCCAGGAGGAGAACATCTCCACCCGGGCGGCGTAGGGCTTGATTTTGACCTCGCCGCGGATGCCCTGGGGCTTGAGGACGGTGCCGATCATCAGGTAGGACTGCATGGGAGCTCCTTTTTGGAGGTTTTAGGTTTTAGGTTTTGGGTTTTAGGGGCTTTGGGGAACGGGAGATGGGATTACGAAATAACGAACGCGCGGGATCCTTTCTGCTTCGGATCCCGCGCTTGAAACATTACTGGATTTCGACAAAAACAGGCTTGCTGTTTTTTGCCGTAGCCGCCTTGACCACGGCGCGGATCGCCTTGGCAATACGGCCCTGCTTTCCGATGACCTTGCCCATGTCCTCTTCCGCCACGTGGAGCTCGAGGATGATGGCCTCGGGGCCTTCGGTCTCAGTGACGCTCACCTGATCGGGATGTTCCACCAGTGACTGCGCCACAAAGGTAAGAAGTTCTTGCATGGGTACATCCTTTCTCGGCGTCCGTTATTTTTCTTCGATGGCACCGGACTTCTTCAGCAGAATGCGGACGGTGTCGGTGGGCTGGGCGCCAACGCCGAGCCAGTACTTCGCGCGATCGTTGTCGACCTTGATTTCGGCGGGTTTGGTCATGGGATCATAATAACCGATCTCTTCGATGAAGCGGCCGTCGCGGGGGCTGCGGATATCGGCAACCACAACACGATAGAAAGGCTTTTTCTTCATACCCATTCTCTTCAGACGAATTTTGACAGACATTTCGGGAATCCTCCTTAAAACATTTAATAAAATTGATCATCTATGGAAAACATATACCTGTCAGTGTATATGAGTCCAACGGGGAAAGAAGAGGGATGACGAGCTTACATTCCGGGCATACCGCCGGGGAAACGCATCCTCATGCGCTTTTTACCCTTGGCGCCCATCATCTGTTTCATCATCTGCTGCGCCTGCTCGAACTGGCGGATGAGGGTGTTGACATCCTGGACGGTGGTTCCGGAGCCGGCGGCGATGCGCTTGCGGCGGGAAGCGTTCAGAATCGAGGGATCGCGGCGCTCCTTCGGCGTCATTGAACGGATGATGGCTTCGGGCTTCTTCAGGGCGTTGTCGTCCACCTCGATGTCCTTGCCGCTCATTCCGGGGAGCATGCCGATCATGCTGCGGAGACCGCCCATTTTCTTCATGCTCTGCATCTGCTCGAGGAAGTCCTCAAGGGTCAGCTTGTTGCTGACTCCCTTGCGGGCGAACTTCTCCGCATCGTGCTCATCGAAGGCTTCAGAGGCCTGCTCGATCAGGGTCAGGACATCGCCCATGCCCAGAATCCGGGAGGCCATGCGGTCCGGATGGAAGGGCTCGATATCCGTCAGCTTTTCGCCGGTGCCGCTGAACTTGATGGGCTTGCCGGTTACGGCCTTGATGGACAGGGCCGCGCCGCCGCGGGTGTCGCCGTCGAGCTTGGTCAGGATGACGCCGGTGATATCCAGCTTTTCATCGAAGGTTTTCGCGACGGTGACCGCGTCCTGACCGGTCATGGCGTCGACGGTCAGGAGAATTTCGGTCGGCCTGACGGCGGCCTTGATCCGGGCCAGCTCGTCCATCAGCGCCTCGTCGATATGGAGACGGCCGGCGGTATCGATGATCAGGACATCCCGCTGATAATACCGGGCGTAGTCCACCGCTTCCTTCGCCGTTTTCACGGGATCCTGCGTCCCCTTTTCAAAGACGGGGACGTTGACCTGCTGACCGACGACCTGCAGCTGCTTAATGGCGGCGGGGCGGTAGATATCGCAGGCGGCAAGCATGGGCTTTTTGCCCTGCTTGGTCAGGTAGCCGGCGAGCTTGGCGCACATGGTCGTTTTACCGGCACCCTGGAGGCCGCAGAGCATAAAGATCGTCGGCACGGAAGGGGACCAGTTGAGCCGAGCGTTGGTGCTCCCCATGAGCTCGGTCATCTCTTCGTTGACGATTTTGATGACCTGCTGGGCGGGGGAGAGGGAGGCCAGCACATCCTGGCCGACGCAGCGGTCGGTTACCTTTTTAATGAAGTCTTTGGCGACGGCGTAGTTCACGTCGGCCTCGAGCAGGGCCATGCGCACTTCGCGCATCCCCTCCTTGACGGTCTGCTCATTGAGCCGACCGCGGCCGGTCATTTTCTTCAGCGCCCCCTGCAGTTTCTCACTTAAGCCTTCAAAGGCCATTGTTCTCCTCCTGATCCAGGGCGAGCAGATCTTCAAGCACATGCTCCGCCCGGGGATAATCATTATTCTTCAGCGCGGTGAGCGCATCCTGGAGCCCGGATTCCATCCGCCGGAAACGGGCAGCCACACCGAGGGAGGCCTCCAGCTCGTTCAGCCGGGCGGCGGCGCGGGCAATTGTCTCGTGCACCGCCTGGCGCGAAATGCCGACTTCCGCCGCAATTTCACCCAGAGACAGATCCTCTTCACAATGAAGGGAGAGGACGCGGCGCTGCTTCTCCGTCAGCAGACCGCCGTAGAAAGCGGAAAGGAAGGCGAGATCCACCTTTTTCCGAAGATCTTCCCGCGCCAAACGAAAACCTCCTGCGTCAAGGGAATACCGTTGACAGGAGTATTATACAGATCAAAAAAAGATTGTCAAGGGTTTTTCCCTGACAATCTTTTAAGATCCTTCGCTTCTCTCAGGATGACACCGGAGGGGAAAGATCCTTCACTTCGTTCAGGATGACACCCAGAGGGGGATGGCACCCAGGGAGATTGTTAATTTTTCAGATCTTCGCCGGTCAGCCTTCTCCAGAGGGAGCGGATCGTGTTCTGATTCGAGACGCCGTAGTTGGGATCGTTGGCTTTGGTCTCGGACATATCCCGCAGGAAGTGAACGCAGAGGTGGCCGTTGAAGTTATTGTTTTCAATGGTACCGGATTTATGGGGATTGTCATGGGTCGCGGCGACGGTCCAGATGCCGGAGGGAAGCCGGACATAAACGCCTTTCTGGGTCCAGGTTTCCTGGCCGCCGAAGGCCTGCTTCATTCGATCGGTATCTTCCGCGGTCAGGGGCTCCGCGTCGCAATGGCGGCCGAGGGAAGTCACCTTGAGCGTCCAGGTCATGCCCGTGGTCGGATCATAGACCAGGAGATGGTTTCCGCTGCTGAGCTGCGGCTTGACATTATTATACCAGTGCAGCAGCTTGAGTGTGCCGCCGTCCGGCGCGGCCAGCGTCGTTGAAGAGGAAGGGGATTTGGAGGAAGCATCAGAGGATTCCTCAGAAGCATTTGATGAAGAGGACTCCTTCACTTTCCCGTTCTTATCCGCGGTTTCCAGGGCGGCCAGGGTCTTTTTGCCGGCCAGGCCGTCATCGTTGAGTTTGGAAGCCTTCTGGAAATCCTTCACGGCCTGCAGCGTTTTATCGCCGTAGATGCCGTCCGCCTTGCCGGAGAGGTACTTCAGGCGGATGAGCGCCTGCTGCATGATTTTTACGCGGTCACCCCGGTCTTTGGGACGGATCGTGGTGTAATCCCCCTTGAACAGATTGCCGGAGGAGCTTGAAGAAGACGAAGAGGACGAAGTATCCGTTTTGGAGGATTCTTCCGTCTTCGTGGACTCTTCCTTCTTTGAGGATTCCTCCGTCTTCGCGGACGACGATGACTTGGAGGCCGCCTCATAAACCGCCGCCTGGGTCTTTTTTCCGGCCAGGCCGTCCTCGGTCATCTTCTTCACATGCTGAAAGGAGACGACGGCCAGATAGGTCTGGTTGCCGTAGATGCCGTCCGCTTTTCCCTTCAGATAGCCCAGATCGATCAGGGCTTGCTGCAGTTTGCGGACTTCCTCGCCCCGGGAGCCGAGGGTCAGGGTCGTCGGGGACAGGCCCATGGCGGAGGCACAGACGGAAACGGTCAGCGCGAGCACCGCCAGGAAACAGATCATTCGTGTCTTTTTCATTATCGCAATCCTCCTGTAGCCGGTCGTTTGTGCAGGAAATCGGGCTTTTCGCCTGCTAGATTACCTATTAGTTATATAGTTACGGAAGAGAGTATAGCATAAGTTTTTCAAAATGTAAAGAAAATGTTACAAAAAAATTACAAAATCTATTTCTTTCATCCCGGGGAAAGATATGATATACTGAAGACACATGAAAAAAGTCCGCCGGCGGCGGGCAGCTCAAAGGAGCGAAAAATAAGATGAGAAAGATCGGTGTACTGACCAGCGGCGGGGACAGCCCGGGCATGAACGCCGCAGTGATGTCCGTGGCACGCAGCGCGGCACTGTACGGGATTCCCCTGATCGGAATCAAGCGCGGCTACAACGGACTCCTTCGCAAAAGCGAGAATATTAAGGACGACCTTCAGGAACTGACGCTGGAAACGGTGCTCGACATCGCGGACCAGCCCGGCACGTATCTGCGGACCGCCCGGTGCAACGAATTCCGGGAGGCCAAATACCGCGAGTTCGCCATGAAGACCCTGCGGGACATGGAGATCGACGGCCTGGTCGTCATCGGCGGAGACGGAAGCTTCAACGGCGCCATTGAGCTCTGCCGGCTCGGGATGCCCTGCATCGGGATTCCGGGGACCATCGACAACGACTTGGCCTATTCGGAAATGTCGCTGGGGTTTGACACGGCGGTCAACGTCTGCGTCGACGCGATCCGGAAGATCCGCGCCACCTCCCGGAGCCACGACCGGCCCGCGGTGGTCGAGGTCATGGGGCGGCACTGCGGCGATATTGCGCTGACCGCGGCGGTTTCCACCGGCAGCGAGATCGTCATCGTTCCGGAGGTTCCGTGGTCGGTCGAAAGCATCGCGCTGCGGCTGCAGGAGCAGCTGAACCGGGGCAACTACCGGGCGACCATCATCATGGCGGAAGGCTGTTATGAATCCATGGCGCATTTCAACCTTTACAAGTTCCTTACGAGCCGCGGCAAGGCCTGCTATCCGGACGAACCCATGAGCGCGGTTCGGTTCGCTTCGGTCATGAAGCGCATGTGCGGCGGCGCGGAGGCCCGGGCCAACGTCATCGGCTATGTCCAGCGCGGCGCCGAACCCACCGCCCGGGACAGCAGCTTTGCCTTTGAGGCGGGGAACCTGGCCGTGCGGCTGCTTCGCGACGGCATCGGCAACCAGGTTATCGGCATGCAGAAGGGGCGGGTGTTCTATATGCCCATCGAGACCGCCCTGAAACGGAAAAAGCAGTTTAATCAGGCAATGTACGAGCTTGTGAACTCACTGTAATTAAGGTTTTAGGTTTTAGGTTTTAGGTTTTTTTCGGGCTTTGATTTTTGGGGTTGACAGGGGACGGACTGCTGTGGTATCATCGCTTTTGTTTGAAAGCAGAGGCTTGCCCGTCTCTCACCTTGGCGGTTTTCATCGCCGGGTCACGAAGCATCCCGGACCGGGATTTTATGCATGCGTATGAGCGACGGGTCGAACCTGCCGCTCATTTATTATGGAGGTGCATGGACATCGCAACCGAACTGATGATCAATGAAGAAATCCGCGACCGGGAAGTTCGACTGATCGACGAGAACGGCGAACAGCTCGGCGTCATGACCACGCAGCAGGCGCTGGCACTGGCCGACGAGAGAGGGTATGATCTTGCCAAGATTCAGCCTTCCGCCGTGCCGCCGGTATGCAAGCTGCTGGACTATGACAAATACCGCTACGAGCAATCCAAGCGCGAGCGGGAAAACCGGAAAAATCAGCGCGTTGTCGATATCAAGGAAGTACAGCTGTCCGCCACGATTGAAGAGAACGACATCAACACGAAGGCGAAGATGGCGATCCGCTTCCTGGAAAACGGTGACAAGGTTAAGGTTTCCATTCGCTTCCGCGGCCGTCAGATCACCCACAGCGAGATCGGCATGAAGGTTATGCTGGATTTCGCGGACCGGTGCAAGGACGTCAGCATGGTGGAACGCCGCCCGACGCTGGATGGCCGCAGCATGATCATGATCCTGGCTCCCAAAGCCATGAAGGCTTCCTTCGCCGAAAAGAAGGCGAAGAGGGAGAATGCTGCCTCGAAAGAGACGCAGGAATAACCGCACTGGAAGGAGGACCAAACACTATGCCTAAACAGAAATCCCACCGCGGGGCTGCCAAGCGCTTTTCCTTTACCAAATCCGGTATTGTAAAGCATAAGCA
>Ga0310690_10007537_pt1 | contig 13993 bp, 10 predicted proteins | sample AusTroGonzalo_MG_2_FD_207661 | JGI IMG/M metagenome (GOLD analysis project Ga0310690, IMG submission 207661) | Bovine rumen microbial communities from tropical cattle in Woodstock, Queensland, Australia - Gonzalo_04 (v2) (version 2) | ecosystem: Host-associated > Mammals > Digestive system >... | reverse complement strand
GCGAGGTCGTGGTGTCGCAAGGAAAGGTCACGCACTTCCGTCCGCGCGAAACGGACGAAGCGCTGGTTTCCGGTCTGCTCGCCGCGACGACGAGAGTTTAAGGTTTAAAGTTTAAGGTTCAAGGCGCGAAAAAACGCAAGCAGACAGATAACCGCGCGTCCCGCGAAAGAAGCGTTAAACGCCGGCGCGAATGTGAAAAACAATAGCGTTGTCGGACCCATCGGACTTGTCGGACAAAAAAACATAACGTAAGCGAAGCGGTCTGTAAAAACCACAAGCGTTTCTATGCCCACAGGCCGCGCGAATGTAAAAAATACGATATAAGCGCTTGTTTTTCGCACCAGCGCCGAAAAAGGGGGGGCGCACGATAGCGCAAGGGCTTTTCCCCGCGGGGCGCGAAGCGGCCCGGGGGAAGATTTTCGACAGAAAATACGCGGGGCGAGGCGCGGTAAGCCGCGCCGTAAAGCCCAGATCAATAAAAACACCGGAGTGAAAACAACCACCTTAAACAAGAGGTATGACAATATGTTTTCCAAAGCGAGCCTCAATTTTCTGGAAAGATTCATGAACTGCGCCAGCCCGTCCGGCTACGAGGTCGAGGCGGCCAAGTGCTTCCGCGAGTACCTCGCCCCCGTCTGCGACGAAGTGCGCGGCGACGTGATGGGCAACAGCATCGCCGTTTTGAACCCGAAGGCGGAGTTCCGGGTGATGCTGGCCGGGCACTACGACGAGATCGGCTTTCAGATCGTCTACATTTCGGACGAGGGGCTGCTGTACTTCCGGCCGAACGGCGGCATCGACAAGCTGAATATCCCGGCGAGCGAAGTGGACATCCTGACGCCGAAAGGGCGCGTCCCCGGAGTGGTCGGCAAGAAGCCGATCCATCTGCTCAAGCCCGCCGAGCGCGACCAGGCGGTCGAACTGTCGGACATGTGGATCGACATCGGGGCCGGGAGCCGCGCCGAAGCGGAAAAACTGGTCTCGGTCGGCGATCCCGTGGCGATGCGGGCGAACTTCAGGATGCTCAACAAAAACCGCTTCATCAGCAAGGGGACCGACGACAAGATCGGCGCGTTCGTGGTCGCCGAAACGATGCGTGCCCTCGCCGGGAGAAAGCTCAAGGTCGGCGTCTACGGCGTCGGCACGGTGCAGGAAGAGGTCGGCCTTCGCGGCGCGCACGCCAGCGCGTTCGGCATCGATCCCGACGTGGGTTTCGCGATCGACGTGGGCTTTGCGACCGACATCCCGGACATTCCGAAGAAGCTCTTGGGCGACGTCAAACTCGGCGCCGGGCCGGAATTGAGCCGCAGCTGCGACAACAATCAGGTCTTGGGCGAGATCGTCCGCAAGACGGCGAAAAAGCACCGCATCCCGTATCAGGAGGTCGCGGCGCACCGCGCCACGGGCGGCACCGACACCGCGACGATCCAGCTGACGCGGTCCGGCGTGGCGACGGCGCTCTTCAGCATCCCGAACCGCTACATGCACTCGATGGTCGAGATGTGCGACCTGCGGGATGCCGAAGCGGCGGTCGAACTGCTCGTCGAGACCATCGCGTCCCTGACCGGCAAAGAGTGTTTCGTCCCCGGCGGCAAGTAGGAGCTTCGTCATGACTTCCGCTCGCAGCAACTCCACCAAAAGGTATGTCAAGACCCGCAGCTTCGGCAAGCTCAACGGCCGCGCCGTTTCGCCGGGGAGCGAGTACCCGGAAAACTATTTTCTCAAGCGTCGGATCGCGCTGGTCGTGATTGCGGTGCTGCTGGTCCTGCCGGGGATACTGGCGCTGTTTCTGTAGGGGGGACAACGGTCATGATCATCGCCGCCGCCGTCGGAGGACGCGAATTCGGGCGCCTCGTGACTTTCCGCATCGAAGCGGGATGCGTCAAGGAGCGTCAGGAGGTCTTCGTCATGCCGGGCGGAGCCGAGGCGCTGGCGCGCCAGCTGGTCGGGCTGGAGGTCGACGTGCTGCTCGCTTCCGCCATCCACCCCGCGGTGGAGCTTGCCCTCGGCGAAGCCGGGGTCTCGCTCGTTTCGGGCATCGAACTCGCCCCGGACGCCGCCGCCGCCGCTTATATCTCGGGCGACTTGTGGAAATGAAAAAACCGCCGCCGGGATCGTTCCGGCGGCGGTGCGGCAAAAAGCCTTTGACTTACTTCTTTTCGGCGGGGGCCGCGGGCTTATCCGCTGGCTTTTTCTCGGGAGCCGCGGGGGCGGTCTTCACCGGTTTTTCGGCGGGCTTCTGCGGGGCGTCGCACTTGGGCGCTTTGGGAGCGTCGCACTTGGGAGCGTCGCACTGCGGCTTCGGTTCCCCCGGCGCGGGCTTGCGGAAGCGCTTGCCGTGGCGGAATCCCGGTTTGCCCGGTGCGAACTTGCCGTGACGGAGCCCCGGTTTGCCCGGAACGAACTCGCCGCGACGGAATCCCGGCTTGCCCGGCGCGAACTCGCCGCGGCGGAATTTGCCGCACTTGCAGCACTGGGCGGTCTGCTGCGGATTTTTGCTTTTCAAATACATGCGGATGCAGGTCCGGGCGGTGTGGTATCCGGCCACGACGACGATGGCGGTGAGCAGCGAGATCAGGAAGATCCGGAAGTCGATGCAGGAGCAGAAATCCTTTTTATTGTTTTCGTTTTTCTTTTCTTCGTTTTCCATTTCGGTGTGTCCTTTCCCAAAAATTTTCCGATCGCGGAGGCGCGGCGGCAAATATTTCCGCCGATATATGCATAACGCTTTCGCGGGCGGATTTATTGCCGCGCGGTTGTAAAAAAAGTCCGTCGATGCTATATTAAACACGATCCAGTGCGCGGTGAATCGTGTGCGAATCACGAACTGTCGAGCAACCGTGAGCCGGAATGACGGCGAGCCGGAGCCCGCGGGGATCTGAATTTATCTGCGCCGGAGCATGCTCCGGGATTGCGCCCGTAACGCAAGAAAGGTAAAGATGACGCTCGTGTTTCCATGCGCCGCCGGAGTTCTTTCCGGCATCGTGCCCGCCGGAGCATCCGCTCCGACCCGCGCCCTTTCTTTGCCGTGTGCGGACGCCGCATCGTAATTACGGCAACATCTCCCATAAAAAGAAAGGGCTTTCATCATGGCAGTCGTGTTGGATCCGGTAACCGTCTACTCTTCCGGCATCGTCGTCTCCGCGGGCGACACCTCTTACGCCGAGGTCCTCGAAGCGGGCGGCAACGATCTCATCAGCGCCACCTCGGGCGGCGTCGTCGCCGAAACTTCGATGGGCGCGGGAACGCTCCTCGTCGCCGAATCAGGCGCGATCGTGAGCGGCATCAACATCAACGACGAGGGGGCGGTCTTTTCCGGTACGGAGGTCTATTGCTCCGGCGCGGAAAAGTGGTACGGCCCGGCGGCGTGCGCGACTTTCGGCAGCATCGTGCTCGTCGGCGGCACATTTACGGGCAACGTCGCCTCTGCTTCGGGCGGGCTCCTCGGCCAGGGCGGCGCGCTCGAGGGGTATGAGGGCTTCATATCCGTTTCGGGCGGCGTCTACGACGCGAACAGCGCCACGGGCGGCGGCGGGGCGATCCTCGGCATCGGCGGCAGGACCGAGATAACCGACGCCGAGTTCACCGCGAACAGCGCCACTTACGGCGGCGCGGTCGAGATCTCGCAGGATGGCGGCACGGCGCAAATCTCGGGCGGCGCGTTCACCGGCAACTCCGCCGGGTACGGCGGAGCATTCGAGGTGCATCAGGGGGCGTCGGCCTATATCTCCGGCGCCGAGTTCATGGGCAACCAGGCGGGTTCCGGCGGCGCGGTGATGGTCGACGCCTACGCGGCGCAGAAGTCCTACCTCACGCTCGTAAACGCGACGTTCACGAAAAACGTCGCGGAGTACGGCGGCGCGGTCCTCAACGACGGCGTGCTGGTCGTTTCGGGCGGCGAGTTCGTCGCCAACACCGCCGAAGACGGCCGGGGCGGCGCGCTTTACAACAACCTCGGCACGGCGACGGTCTCGGGAGCCAACTTTGCCGCCAACATGGCGATCTACGGCGGCGCGATCTGGCAGGGGACCCGGAAACTCACGCTGAACGATGTCGTCCTCGACGGCAACAGCGCCATATACGGCGGCGCGCTCTACGCCAACGGCTCGGGGGCGACGACGATCAAAAACGCCTCGTTTTCGGGCAACAGCGCCTACTACGACGAGGATTACGACCTCGGCGGCATGGGCGGAGCGCTCTACGTCACGGCCGCGGCGACGGTCACGGTCACGGATACGATCTTCGGCGACAACGTCGCCGTGGTCAACCCGGATAACGAGTGGGATGGCGGCTGCGGCGGCGCGGTCATCAACTACGGCAACTTGACCGTCACGGGCGGCGAATTTTCGGGCAATAGCGCCTACTACGGGGCCGGTCTCTACAATCAGGCGGGAGCCGGGACGCCGATGACGGTCACCAACGCGAACTTCCTGAACAACTCGGCGACCTACGGCGGCGCGGGCATCTGCAACTGCTGGGGCGAACTGGTCGTCTCGGGCGGAACCTACTCCGGCAACACGGTCGAGTTCCGCGACGGCGCGGGCATCGCCAACTGGAGCGATGCGACGATCACCGACGCGATCTTCATGGAAAACGTGGCGGTGAAAGGCGGCGCGATCGGCCACACCGGGACGACTCTTACCGTCGACGGCGCGGTCTTCGGCGAAAACGGCGCCACCGAAGAGGGCGGCGCGATCTGGATCATGAACGAGTGGGGCGACAGCGTCGCCACGCTCGTCAACTGCTCTTACACCGAAAACACGGCGGAAGCGGGCGGCGCGATCTGGAACGGCGAAGAACTGACCGTTTCGGGCGGCGAGTTCTCGGGCAACGCGGCCTCCGACGGCAAGGGCGGCGCGCTCTACAACTCCGGCGCGGCGGTGGTCTCGGGCGCCAACTTCGTCGACAACACGGCGATCTACGGCGGCGCGATCTGGCACGGCGGCGAAACGCTCGAACTCGCGGACGCGTACGTCGCCGACAATACCGCCATTTACGGTGCCGCGCTCTACGCCAACGGCTCCGGGGCGACGGTCATTTCCGCCGCGTCGTTCGAGGGCAACCGCGCCTACTACGACGAGGATTACGACTTGGGCGGTATGGGCGGCGCGCTCTACGTCACGGCCGCGGCGACGGTCACGGTGACGGATACGATCTTCGACGGCAACGTCGCCGAGGTCAACCCGGACAACGAGTGGGACGGCGGCTGCGGCGGCGCGGTCATCAACTACGGCAACTTGACCGTTTCCGGCGGCGCGTTCAATGCGAACAGCGCGTACTACGGTGCCGGGCTCTACAATCAGGCGGGGGCCGGGACGCCGATGACGGTGGCGGACGCGGACTTCGCCAACAACTCCGCCACCTACGGCGGCGGCGCGATCTGCAACTGCTGGGGCGAACTCGTCGTTTCGGGCGGCACGTTCACGTCCAATACGGTCGAAAGGAGCGACGGCGGCGCCATCGCCAACTGGAGCGTCGCGACGGTCACGGATGCGACTTTCACCGCCAATACGGCGGCGACGGGCGGCGCGATCAGCAACAGCTGGTCGGAATCGATCACCATCGACGGAGCTTTGTTCACGGGCAACACCGCCACGCAGGGCGGCGCATTCTGGCAGAACAGCGGCACGGCGACGATCAGCAATACGACGTTCACGGGCAACACCGCCGAGGCGGGCGGCGCGATCTGGAACTCGGCGGAAATAACGCTCGACAACTGTACGTTCGCGACCGCCTCCGACACGATCTGGAACTCCGGCACCATCACCGTGACGGGCGCAACGACTTTCAGCGCGGAAGTGACCAACACCGATGACGGCGTCTTTGCCGTCGCGCTCGGCGACGCGGGGGATCCGGCGCTCGTCAACGGCTGGAGCAACCTTGCGGGCGGCACGATCTCCATTATCGCCCCGGACGCCATGACGCTCGACGCCGCGTATCGAGTCGCCACCGGAGTCGGCGATTGGAGCGGCGCCGTCGCGCTCGCCGTCGGAGCGATTGAGGTCCCCGGAGCTTTCGAGATCCGGGACGGCGTCGTCAGTTCCGGCACGGTGCTCTGCAACGGCGTCGCCTATGTGCTGGGGGCGGGCGACGACGCGCTCGCGCTGAGCGCCGAAGAGGTCGAAGTGCAGTCCGAAGCGAAGCCTTTTTCCGGCGGCGGAGCGACGACGCTCGTCAACGGCGATCTCGCGGCGGAGTGGGGTGTCGGCACGCAGTGCCCCGACGGCGTAACTCTCGCCGACGATACTTTGACCGGCAACGTGCTGCTCGAGATCGACGGCACCGAGGTCGGCGGCGCGCTCTTCGGCGCGGCGGGCAATTACGTCGGCACCGTGAATATCGAGGCGAAGTCGGGCACGATCCGCAACCTCGCGGCGGGCGCGGAGGCGAACGGCAGCGTGGCGGGCGTGAAACTCCTGCTCGCGGAGGCCGACGTCGCTGGCGTCGCCTACGCGGGCGGCTTCGGCAACGTCGCGGGCGAAACCGAGACGCAGATCGACGGCGGCACGTTCGCCAAGGACTTCTACGCGGGCGCTCTCGCCAACTATAAGAAAACCGGTACCGTCACAAACACCGGCGACATCAGGTTCACCATCGACGGCGGCGAGTTCTCGGGCAACGTCTACGGCGCTTCGGCGGTCAAGGCGGGAAGCGCGACGACGACCGTCCACACGGCGGGCGACGTCACGCTGAAACTCGCGGGCGGCAGCACGGCCAAGGACGACTTCTGCTGCTTCGCGGGCGGCTACGCCACGGGTTCGGCGGAGTCGACGACCGCGGTCTACACGGTCGGCGACATCGACGTCGAAATTTCCGGCGGCAGCTGGGGCAAAGCGCACGGCGGCCGCGGCATCTTCGGCGGCGTCTTCGCGAGCAAGGTGACGGCGGAAGCCCAGGACGTCAGCATCACGATCTCCGGCGGCACGCTCGGCAACGTCTACGGCGGCGGCTGGGCGCAGAAAGGCGGCAAGAGCATCGTCGGCGACGTCAGCATCACGATCACGGACGGCACGTTGGCCAATGTCTTCGGCGGCGGCTCGACCTCGACTTCCGGCGGTTCGACGAGCGCCAAGAACGTCACCATTACCGTTTCGGGCGGAAATATCACGGGCGCGATCTACGCCAAGGGCCAGACCGAATACGATTTGGTGGCGAGCGCGGTCGTGACTTTCACGGGCGCGGCGGACTACGGCTGCGGCGTCTACGGATACGACCATGTCGACGGAGCGGCGAGCAATGCGGCGTTGACTTTCAACGCTTACACCGGCTCATTCTCGGGCGACATCGGCGGCTTCGCTTCGGTGAAGTTCGCCGGCGGCACGGCGATGACGCTCGGGACCGCCGCGGCGGACGTCAGCAACACCGCTTGGACGTTCGACATCGCGGAGCGGAGCGAAACCCTGGCGGGAACGGCTCTGCTCGATTGGGCCGCCGCCGACTTCGCGGGCGACACCATCGCGCTGGATCCCGGAACGACCACCCCGACCGAGTGGACGCTGATCGCCGCGGCTTCGACCACGGCGTACGGCACTTTCGACGTCGAGGGCATTGCGACCGGACTCGTCCTCGATCAGCAGATCGCCGACACCGGCACCGCCTGGGACGGATGGGGCTTCACGCTTGACGAGAGCACGCTCAAGTTCAAACATCTGGCATAGGATGCAAATGGATCGCCGCCGCGAACGATTTACTCGCTTCACGCTGATCGAACTGTTGGTCGTGATCGCGATAATCGCGCTGCTGGCGGCGATACTGCTGGGCGCCTTGCAGTCGGCGCGCTCCCGGGCGCGGCGGGTGTCGTGCCTTTCCAACGCGCGGCAGGTGCTTAACATGCACCTCATGTACGCGGACAACTGCGACGGCGTATTCTGCCTCGCGTATGACCGCAAGCTCAACCAGTGGGATGCGGGATACATGTACAAGGGGCCCGGCATCCTCGCCAAAGGCGTGAAAGGCGCCTCCTCCGCGGCGGAAAAGGTCTTCGACTGCTCCGAGGCGGAGAGCATGCTCGAGGTCAATCGCAACTGGTCGGCGCGCTTCGCGGGCTTCGGGTACAACTATCTGCTCTCCTTTGCCGACGTCAACCACCGGCCGCCCCGTTACCGTCCGATCAAGGCCGGCACGATACGCGGACCCTCCCGGCTGGTCGTGGTCGCCGACGCGGCGTGTTTTTCGGCGGGCGGCGGGGAACTCCCGGCGGCGACGGCGTTTCTCTTCAATACCATGTCGAATCAGGGCGGGTATGCGGATTTCCGTCATGACGGCAGCTGCAACGCGGGTTTCGCCGACGGCCACGCCGAGTCGCAGAGCGAATTTTTCGAGCGCCAGCCCGACGGAGAAGGCTTCCGGGATCGTCTCGGCTACCTTTCCGAAGACGACCGCGCCTACGACCCATTTTTCGAAGAATGATGAAAGATGAGAGATGAAATGGCGCTGACGCGTATGCGACCGACCGACAGAAGTACCGGCGAATAGGACGAATAGGACCCGGCTGCGCCGGGCAGTTGGAACTTGACGGGACCGGAAATCGCACATCGGCGTGGAGATGGGCGAAATAATCATCTCGCGTGTCCTGCCGCTGCCACCAAAAAATATCACGACAATAAAACGGTTTGTCAGCTATCGGCGGTGCAGCGTGCGGCAAGGTCGGGTTTTGCGACGAGTACGGTGCGGGAGTGTACTATCGTACTCGATCCGCCGTCGCGCCGAAGGCGCTATGGCGGGACAAGCCGCACCGGCGCAGGAGCAAGGCCCGAGATTGACCATGATGCACCGCCGTCGGTTCGATTTTTCACAACCCGTGGACGAATAATAAAAAAATTATTTGACAAATGAAAAAGGGCGATATATATTAAACGCATTATGAAAACTCATGACGGCAATCACAACTTTGGGCGATGGTTCTGGCGGTAGATCCGCCGGAAGCAGTGTGATTGCGTTTTGATTTCTGAGATCGGCGGATCGAACTGAAACACGAGTTCGGTCCGCTTTTTTTTGCACCGCGTCCGGGGGAAAGACGAACAAAAGTCTTCCGGGCGCGGTTTTTTTTATGGCTTTATCCAAACACGAAAGGATGGAAATATGGATATCAAAGAGTTCAGGAGGTATGCGGAGCGGGGGAATCTGATCCCCGTATACCGCGAGATGCTGGCGGATATGGAAACGCCGGTGTCGGTGTTGAGCCGGTTCGCCGGGGACGACAACGTGTTTCTGCTCGAATCGATCGAAGGCGGCGAGCGCTTCGGGCGGTACTCCTTCATCGGAGTGCGGCCGCGCAAGGTCTTCACGGTGGAAAACGGCGAAGCCTTCCTCGCCGCCGACGGCGAAAAGCGCCCGGTCGGCAAGGGGATAATGGCGCTCCGCGGCGTCATGAGCGGCATCCGCGCGGTCGAAGTGCCGGAGCTGCCGCCGCTCTTCGGCGGGGCGATCGGGTATCTGGGTTACGAGACGGTGAACGAATTCGAGGAGCTGCCGCCGCCGCGCGCCGCGCTGCCGGGACCGACCGCCGCGCTGCTCGTCGTCGACGACATGATAATATTCGACAACCTGCGCCACACGGTCAAACTGGTCGCCTGCGCGCATACGGACGAGTTTCCCGACCTCGACGCCGCCTACGACGACGCGGTGCGGCGCATCGGCGTGCTCGAGGAGGTGCTGCGCACCCCCGCCCGGCTGGAGGCCGAACCGCCCTGCGCGTTTGCTCCCCCCGAATCGAACATGACGCGGGTTGAGTTCTGCGCGATGGTCGAAAAGGCGCGCGCGGCGATCCGGGCGGGCGAGGCCATCCAGATCGTGCTGTCGCAGCGCTTCAGCGCTCCGGCGGTGTCGTCGCCGCTGCAGCTCTATCGGGCGCTGCGGCTGGTAAATCCGTCGCCTTACACCTTTTTCTTCAAACACGGCGGCGTGGTGCTCATCGGCTCGTCTCCGGAGACGATGGTCAAGCTCGAAAACGGCAGCTCCTCGCTGCGCCCGATCGCCGGGACGCGCCGCCGCGGCAAGACGCCGGAGGAGGACCGCCGCCTCGAGGAGGAGCTGCTCCACGACCCCAAGGAGTGCGCCGAGCATCTGATGCTCGTCGATCTCGGCCGCAACGACCTCGGCCGCGTCGCTTCGCCGGGGAGCGTCGAAGTCCGGCGCTTCATGAAGGTCGAGCGCTATTCGCACGTCATGCACATCGTATCCGACGTCGAGGCGCGCCTCGACGAAAGATGCGACGCTTTCGATCTCGTGAAAGCCACATTTCCCGCCGGGACGCTTTCCGGCGCCCCCAAGGTGCGCGCCATGGAGCTGATAAACGAACTGGAACCGGCCCCGCGCGGGGTCTACGGCGGGGCGATCGGCTACTTCAGCTTCACCGGCAACCTCGATCTCGCCATCACCATCCGCACGCTCGAAATGCGCGGCGGCCGGATCTTCGTGCAGGCGGGGGCGGGGATCGTCTTCGATTCGGTGCCGGAACTGGAATACGAGGAAACTTTGAACAAGGCGGCGGCGATCTTCAAGACGGTGGAGCTGGCCGCCAACGGTCTGCAGCTCGAACGCGGCGAGGTGGTAAAATGATCTTCGTTTTGGACAACTACGATTCGTTCACCTACAATCTGGTGCATCTCTTGTACACGCTGGAACCGGATATCGTCGTGCGCCGCAACCGCGAGACGACCGTCGACGAGGTCCTGGCGACGGATCCCGAGGCGATCGTCCTTTCGCCCGGCCCCGGCCGCCCGGAGACGGCCGGCATCATGCCCGAACTCGTCGGCGCGGCGGCGGCGGCCGGGATCCCGATGCTCGGGGTCTGTCTCGGCCATCAGGCGATCGGTCAGGCTTTCGGCGCCAAGGTCGTTCCGGCCAAAACCATCATGCACGGCAAGATCTCGGAAATAAACCATGACGGACGCGGACTTTTTGCCGGCGTGCCGAATCCGCTCGCGGTCGTGCGCTATCATTCGCTCGCGCTCGACGCCTCGACGATACCGCCGGAGTTCGAGATCACCTGCCGCACGGCGGACGGCGAAGTCATGGGGATCCGCCACAAAAAACTCCTCATCGAGGGCATCCAGTACCACCCCGAATCGATCCGCACGGCGGACGGTCTGACCCAGCTGGCGAACTTCGTCCGCATGGCGCGGGCGCGCCGCGGCGTCACCGGGAACGATGCGGAACTGCCGCGCCTGCTCGACAAGGTGCTTTCCGGCACCGACCTCACCAGCCGCGAGACCGAACTCGTGCTCGAGAGCATGACCGGCGACGGCGCGGGGATCGCCCGCGGAGCCGCGCTGCTCGCCGCGTTGCGCGCCAAGGGCGAAAGCCGTTCCGAACTCGTCGGCGCGGCGCGTTTTCTGCGGCGTTATGTCAAGCCGGTGGATTGCGGCGACCTCCCGGTCGTGGACGTGGTCGGCACCGGCGGCGACGGCGGCATCTCGTTCAACGTCTCGACCACGGCGGCATTCGTCGCGGCGGGCGCGGGCGCGGTGCTCGCCAAGCACGGCAACCGCGCGGCCTCGGGCAAGTGCGGCGCGGCGGACGTCCTCGCCGAATTGGGATTCAACCTCGACGCCACGGTGCCGCAGATGGAAAAGTCGATCCGGGAAAACGGCATCGGCTTCCTCTTCGCGCCGAAGTTCCACGAGCGCATGGGACGGGTCGCGGCGCTGCGCCGCGAACTCGGTACGCGGACGATCTTCAATCTGCTCGGCCCCCTCGCCAATCCCGCGGACGCGAAATCCATCGTCCTCGGCGTCTGCGATGTCAAATTGACGCGCCTCATGGCCGAAGTGCTGCTCGATCTCGGCGTCACCCGGGCGCTGGTCGTCCACGGCGACGACGGGCTCGACGAGATCAGCTGCTGCACGCCGACAACGGTCGCGGAGCTCAAGGACGGCCGGATCACCGAGTACACATTGACTCCGGAAGAGCTCCTCGGGCGGCGCTACAGCCGCGCCGACATCGCCGGGGGAGACGCCGCTTGCAACGCCAAGCTTCTCAAGGCGGTGCTTTCGGGTCAGGAGCGCGGCGCGGCGCGGGCGATCGTCGTCCTCAACGCGGCGGCGACGCTGATCGCGGCCGGTTTGGCGGCGGACTTCGCCGACGGCATAAAGCAGTCGGAGCGCTCGATCGACTCCGGCGCCGCCATGAAGAAACTTGCCGCGCTGATCGCGGCCAGCCACGGGATCTGACATCATGAACGCCGATATATTGAACGCCATCGCCGGGAAACTGCGTCCGGCGGTCGAAGCGCGAAAGAAACAGAACCCCATCGAAGAGTTTTCCGCCCCGCCGCCCGCGCGGAGTTTGCGCGCCGCGATGCCGGGGGTGATCGCCGAACTAAAGAAAGCGTCGCCGTCCAAGGGGCTCATCCGCCCGGATTTCCGTCCGGTCGAACTCGCGCGGGAGCTCGAAGAAGCGGGCGCGGCGGCGCTCTCGGTGCTGACCGAGCCGAACTATTTTCTCGGTTCGTCCGAATACCTCGAAAGCGTCGCGGCGGCGGTCGCCATACCGTGTCTGCGCAAGGATTTCATCTTCGACGACTACCAGCTGCGCGAAGCGCGCGAACTCGGCGCTTCGGCGGTGCTGCTGATCGCCGCGCTGCTCGATCAGCCGACGCTGCTCCGACTCGCCGAAAACGCGCGTCGTTACGGTCTGGACGTGCTGGGCGAAGCCCACGACGCCGACGAAGTGAAGCGGCTGCTCGACACTCCGGCGACGCTTGTCGGCGTCAACGCGCGCGACCTCAGGACCTTTTCGACCGACCTCGGCCGGGTCGAAAAACTGCTGGCGCTCGTTCCGCCGGAGCGCTGCCCCGTGGCGGAGAGCGCGATCGCTTCGGCCGCCGACATCCGGCATCTGCGCGAAGCCGGGGCGCAGGGGTTTCTCGTCGGCGAGACGCTGATGCGCGACCCGCATCCGGGGAAAAAACTGCGGGAGCTTCTGTCATGAACGTCGAAGTCAAGATCTGCGGGCTCACCCGCCGCGAGGACGTCGAACTCGCCGTTTCGCTCGGCGCGGATTTCGTGGGCTTCGTCCTCTACCCGGGGAGCCGCCGCTTCGTGCCCCCGGAAAGACTGCCCGAACTGACGCGCGGTCTGCCGTCGCGCGTCGGCAAGGTCGGCGTCTTCGTCGACGCGCCGCGCGACGAAATACTGCGCGCGGCCGAACTGGGAAGTCTCGACATCGTCCAGCTCCACGGGCACGAAAGCGCCGACTTCGCGCAAAGCCTCGAATTCCCCCGCGTCTGGAAAGCCGGCTACGACCCCGATTTTCCCGCCGAGCGGCTGGTCTGCGACGCGCCCGCGGGCGGCTCCGGGCGTTTCGGCGACCACGAAAAGGCGGCGGAGCTCGCCGTTTCGCGTCCCGTCATGCTCGCGGGCGGCATCACCCCCGCCAACGCGGTCGAACAGATATTGCGCGTCAAACCGGTCGGCATCGACCTCGCCGGCGGCGTCGAATCCGCCCCCGGCGTCAAGGATGAAACGAAAATGCGTCAACTTTTCCAAAACGTGAAAGAAGGTATGATATGAACACCCATTTCGGCCCCTTCGGGGGACAGTACGTCGCCGAGACGCTGATGCCCGTGCTCCACGAGCTGGAGAAAGAGTACCTCGCGGCGAAAGAGGATCCCGCGTTTAGACGCGAGCTTCACGACCTGTTGACCGACTACGTCGGCCGCGAATCGCCGCTCTACTTCGCCAAACGGCTCTCGGAGCACTGCGGCGGCGCCCGGATCTACCTCAAGCGCGAAGACTTGAACCACACCGGGGCCCACAAGATAAACAACACCGTCGGCCAGGCGCTCCTCGCCCGCCGCATGGGGCGGACCCGCCTCATCGCCGAGACCGGCGCCGGGATGCACGGCGTCGCCACCGCGACCGTTGCGGCGCTCTTCGGGATGAGCTGCGACGTCTTCATGGGCGCGCTCGACGTCGCCCGTCAGGCCCCCAACGTCGAACGCATGAAAGCGCTCGGCGCGCGCGTCATCGCGGTCGATGCCGGAAGCGCC
>Ga0310690_10007535_pt1 | contig 13994 bp, 28 predicted proteins | sample AusTroGonzalo_MG_2_FD_207661 | JGI IMG/M metagenome (GOLD analysis project Ga0310690, IMG submission 207661) | Bovine rumen microbial communities from tropical cattle in Woodstock, Queensland, Australia - Gonzalo_04 (v2) (version 2) | ecosystem: Host-associated > Mammals > Digestive system >... | reverse complement strand
GTGGAACGGCAAGCCGCTCAACGACCTGTTGACTGGCTTCTTCTTCGGTTGCTTCGGGCTTGAGTTCGGTTCTCTCGCGTTCATCAAGGGAAAGAAGCTCAAATACGTCAGCGGAAACGCAGCGAACAAGGAAATGCCGCACGTAGAGCTTTCAGTAGAGGAGGAAGAGGAAAATGCAGAAGTTCATGAGTAGAAAGTTCCTTTTGAGCGCGGCGGCGTTCCTCGCCGCGTTCTTCACTGGCGTCGCGGGCGTGTTCCCGCCCGAATGGTGCGCCGTCGGCATGGCTCTCTCGGCTGGCATCTACGCCGCGAGCGAGGCCTACGTTGACGGCCAAGCGGCCAAATCGACGCAGACGATCAGCACGACGAGCGTGACCGCCACATCCACCTCGCAGAAGGTGGTGGAGAAGGCGCTCGCGCCTGAAAAGGAGGGCGAGTAACATGCCGTACTTCTCATACGGTTACACGGGGTCGATGATCGACCAGCTTTCGCCGTGGTACGATTTCGTGCCGTTCGACGGCAACCTGTACGACTGCGAGAAGGGCGCAATCCTCCTTCGCGTCACCGAGGGCAACCCGTGCGCCCACACGTGCATAGTGAGCGTCGCGGGGTCGCAGGTTCTCGAAGCGTGCGACGATTTCGACGGGGTTGACGGCGACTCCTCGGGGTGGGAGGTCGCAGAGCGCGACATTCACCACAACTCGTGGGAGTACGTCGGCATCCCGAGGAAGGACGCGCTCTCGGACGAGGCGATCGACGTGGGCATCCAGTGGGGTCGCGCGTACTGCGCCGACGATTCTCACGGTTACTCGCAGGGCAGCGACCGCATGAACCCCGATTGGGGCGGCACCGACTGCTCGGCGCTCGTGCTCCTCATCGTGGGCGTCATGATCGAGTTCATGCAGAGCGGCGGCGACTACACCCCGCCCGAGCCGTCGAGCACCCCTGGTTGGGTCAGCGAACGCGCAGAGTGGCAGGGAGACATGATCGGCTTGAGCGACACGACCGACAGCGGCGACGATTACGCGGGCGTCCCTGGTAGGCCGATCCGCAACATAGCCATCGAGGGAGTCGGAGAGTACCAGGTATCGGACGTGAGGAAGGGCGACTTCTGGCCGAGGGTCGATCACTACGACCTGTCCGATAGCGAGAACGGGTACGCGGGCGACGATCAGCCAATCGACCGCCTCCGCATCTTCGACCCGACCGTCAAGTACCAGTTGCGCGTGCTCAACGGAGAGTGGCACGACGTGATGCAGGGCACGAAAGACCTCGGCGGCTCGTCCGACGATTTCGCTGGCGAGAGCGGCGTGCAGCACGACCTCTTGCGCGTTTGGCGCGAGAGCGGCGAGCAGCCCAGATACAACGTCTACAGCTAGGCGCTACCATGGGCGGCATCTTGGAAGGGTTCGGCGCAATCGTCGGCTTCATCGTCGGCGTGCTCATCGTCATCTTTGCATGGCCTCTCGCCGCTCCCCTGCTGCTCGTGTGGCGCAGGTCGTGACGATATGAAGCGGCTCATCGCAACAGGCGCGTCTCTTCTCGTAGCGGTCGCGGCGTTCTCCTTCGGACTCATGGCCGCAGCGTCGGAGCCTCCGCGCGAGCCGATGCTCTACAAGAACGCGTACTATCCCTTCACTGTAGAGACGAGCATCAAGGATCGGCCAGTGCTCGAAACAGTGCCGAAGGTCATGAAGGCACGCATGACGGGTATCAGCGAGTTCGACTTCGACGGCGAGCACTACATCATCGAGGGCTTGCCGAAGGAATACGTCGATTACTCGTCGCAATATTGCCGAATGCCATGACGATCACCCCCGCTCATCAGCTTAAATGCTGGTGGGTGGGGGTCTTTTTTTGTCTGAAAATATCCCTATAACAACGAAAATAATTATTGACTTACACTATACATTGGTATATAATAATAAATGTCAGAAGGGACGAGCGAAAGGTAAAGAAAATGACCACCGCCAAGGAAATCAAGAGCCTGTACAGCGAATACAAGATCGCCCTCGACGCGGAACATGCGACGTTCGACGATATGACAACCACCGAGCGCGAACTCGACGCCGCGATCGTGCGCACCTTGAAGGCAGAGCTTGCTTTCAAGCACGCGCTCGTCAGCTTCACCTGCGGCGCGATCACCGAGCGCGACGTTGCCCGCATGATGGTCTTCAAGAAAGACGAACTCGAAAGCCTGATTGACCGCCTCGTCGCATAGAAGGCATCAAGCCCGAGCGGGGCGGGCTAAAGCCCCGCAAAGCCAGCCGACCAACGGAAGGAAACGTATCATGACAAACATAAAACATTACAAAGTGCCTGATTTAGTGGCTATTAACATCGAGACGTTTTGCCTAAATGAAGATAAGCTAACCGAACTTGATTGTGTAAATGAAGCTGCGCACGAACTAGAAGTTATGGAATCGTGGGAGGCAGAAGGTTGGGAAAAAGAGCAATACGGTGATGATTATGGAAAGTATCGCCGCCAGCTCACAAGTTACCTGACAAGGCAAAAAAAGCGCGGCATTGTTCCTGATCATAATTACGCTTACTTAGATGATGAAGCAAAGAAGCTATAAGCAAGCACGAGCGGGGCTAGTATAAGCCCCGCAAAATTACCTGATAGGTAATAGGGGGAGATCATGCGTTATTCGGTTCAGTACACGAGGCCAGATGGCAATAGGCGCAAGCATTGCAGCAAAGGGTTTGATACCGCAGAGGATGCGGCGGCGTTCGTTGATCAAGTAATCAGCGAGTACGGCGACGAAGAGCTTCGGGTCATGAAAGAAATCACGGTTTCGCAACTACACGATGACAGCGGCGCAGTAGTTCGCGGGCGGTTGGTTGTCAATAACCAAACCGAGTGGATCAGCACAGCAGAGGCCGCCGAGATTCTTGGCGTCGGGCGCATTCGCGTCACACAGCTCATCAACGCAGGGCAACTACGTGCCGAAAAGGTCGGGAACCGCTACAGCGTAGACCGCGCGAGCGTCGAGGAACGCGCAGCGAACCCGCCGAAAGCTGGCCGCCGCTGGTAGTTCACCGCTTATCAATTGATAAAACCCAATACGCTATCATCCACTATCTGTGTACAAACAGTGGATGATAGCGTATTAACGGCGCAAGACGATACCGAGTCGAATGTCGTATTGCCGCGATCGGGGGACGGTGAAGTTCTCGTACTCGATCCGCTCGACGATGGCCTTGAGGGCGACGTTCTTCTTTTCGGCGTCGATGTTCTGGTCTTCGAGTTTCCCGATGGCATCGCGGACGGTGAAGGCGATCTCTTGGGGGGTCGGCTTGTCCTTGAGAAGTTCGGCGTGCTTTGCCCGAAGTGCTTCTTGCAATTCCTCCGAGCGTTTGCGCCTATCCTTGAACTCGTCGATGGTGATGGCGTCGGCGTAGTAGAGATCGACGAGCTTGTCGAGCTTGTTGGCCTCACGTGCGATCTGTCGTTCGACTGCTGTTATCTCGGCCTCGGTTGTATCGACCGCGCCGACTTCCACCTGTAGCTCTAGGTCGTTTGCTATCTGGTCGAGGGCTTCGCAGAGGACGGAAACGACGATATCGAGCGGCGCACCCTGCGCCTTGCAGTCGCAGAATGGCGCGTGCCTGTAGTGCGCGTGCTTCTCGCCGCTCGATCTGCTCGTGTTCATGAAGCGAACCATTGCCCGCCCGCACTTCTTGCACACGAGGAGGCCAGCGAGCGGGTTCTTTAGCGTGCCGTCGCGTTTCACCTTCGGCGATCCGTTGTTCCTGTCGTTCGCCGCCTGCCAAAGCTCGGCGCTCACGATCGGTTCGTGAAGCCCTACGGCCTCGATGCACTCGTCGTTGTACTTGAGCTTCTTCTTCACCGTGAAGCCCTCGCCAGGTACAAGTTCTTGCTTGTAGTAGCCGTACCTTATGATCCCCTTGTAGTGAGGGTTCTTGATGATCGTTCCCAACCTGCCAGCGCCCCAGAAACCGCCGCTCGGCGTGCGAAGCCCCGCGTCGTTGAACTCCCGCGCGATCGTGCCGAGGGGCGTGCCGTTCGCTGCTTTCTCGAAGATCGTGCGAACGGTCGCCGCGTCATCGTTCGGCTCGAGCGTCCATTTGCCCTCGATCCGCACCCTGTCGTAGCCGTAAGGTGGGGTCGGCTTGATGAAGCAACCCATACGCGCAGAGGCGCGGCATCCGCTCTCGAGTCTCGACACGATATTGCCTAGCTCCATGTTAGAGACAAACATCTCCATTTGAAGGTACCGCGCGTCATCCTTGTCGTTCGGGTCGTACACCTTATGGGGCGTCACGATCAGAGTGTGCGTTCGCTTGAGCGTGAACAGGATGTAGCCGTACTCCATGGGATCGCCTCGACCGAGGCGGGCGATGGCGTGTACGAGTATGCCGCGATACGCGCCCTGCTCCACTTTCGCCATTAGTTTCTGGAACTCCAAGCGGTCGCCGATGCGCTCGCCGCTCACGAGTTCACGGTAGTACGGCTCGTCGAGCACGTAGCCGTGTTTCTTCGCGAACGCGGTCAGCTCGTTCTCGTGCTTCGCGAGCGTTTCGAGTTCGCCGTATTGCTCCTTTTCGAGATCGGCGCGAGACTTGCGCAGATATAGGGCGTAGAGGCCGTCTTTTATGGTCGGCATGGTAAAATCACCTCGTTACGAGTGGGCTAGTTGCTCGCTCGGTTTTGCTCAAGCCCCGCACGGTCGCCAAACAGTCGCGGGGCTTGTCTTTTCATTGCTTTACAGTCTTTCTAGCTCCTTTTGCAATTCGTAAATCATCCCTCTTTTTTGCTTCGCCCGCGAACGCGAACAGTTGGGCGCTTCTCATGAAGGTCTTTTTGTCTTCGGCGTCCATTTGCCTATAGAGCGCGAGCAGGTTCTTCTCGTCAGATGTGAGAGCGTCTAGCTCGCTCGTCTTTAATGGCGTCTCTTGTCGCTTTATCCACTGCCTTACGATATCGCCTTCAAGTATCACAGATAGTGGAATGCGATATTTGCGGGCGATCTGGTTGATCATTTCAATATCGGGCGCATTCTTGCCGCTGATCCAGTTATTCACCGATTGACGCGATACTCCGATACGGTCGGCAAACAACGACGGCGACCCCTCATAGTCAACGAGCGCGTTTATGTTGTGTTGTACCGTTTCTCTGACTGTACTCATGGCCGCACCTCCTCCGCAGAGTGTAAAAGTTCTCTTGACTTTTGTAAAGATTTTCTATTGACACGAAAGAAATTCTTTCTTACTATGTAAAGGTAATCTTTACAAGGAGGTGAGAAATGGTTTACCAGAACATCAAGCGCTATCTCGAAGACAACAACATCAACCAGACCGCAATCGGCCAGAAGATCGGGTTGTCGAAGCAAATCATGTCGAACGCCATGAACGGCAAGCGCAAATTGAGCGCTGATGAATACCTGAACCTGTGCAAGGTTCTCGGCGTACCTGCTGACTATTTCGCCGACTAGCTGCATTACCCCGCACCTTGAGAACTGAATGGCGAATATCCCTCGCCGAAAAGGGATCAGCAATAACAACCACTCGAGGAAGGGGGTACCTATGAACGCCAAGGCGATCGTATTCGCCGAGGGCACCTACACGTGTCACGTGCGACACGGCACCGCGACGGTGATCGTGCCGCGAAGCATTGTTCTAGGTGAGATTTCAGAAGCCCTCGCGAACTTATACGAAGGGATGGCAAATGTACCAGAAAAAAGAAATGCGCCCCGCCAGCCGACCAAAGCAAGAGAGGCGCACCCAAAGAACGCGGCCAAGGCCGCAAAGCAATTATACCAAGCGATCGACCGTTAAGCGAACCAGGAACCAGACGTTCCACATGCCAGAAGACAGGCTCGAAAGCGTTCCGAGGTGGAAACTCGCGCTCGGCGCTGCTCTGTTCGTCGCCGTGCTTTTCGGCTTGTCCTACCTGTTCGGCTGGTCGATCGGGCACTTCATGAAGGGCTGGTGGTAGCCGTGAACTCGCAAACGTTCACGATCCCGAACAGGCTCGCGAGCTACGGCGAGATGATAGGCACGGCATCGAGCGCGAACCACGCATGGAGGAGCCGCGAGGAGCACAACATACAGCTCGTCGTGTGGGCGATCCGACAGGCCGATATCAAGCCGACGCTCGGATCGTGCCGACTTCGCATAAAGTGGGTCGAGCCTACGCCGTCGCGGAGGCCTGCCGACGTTGCCGCCGCCGCCGTTTTCATCCAGTGGGGGCTACAAGACGCGGGCATCGTGAAAGACCCGATGCGCATTTTGAGCATCACCAACGAATTCGCCGTCAACGCAAAAGACCCGCGCGTCGAAGTGACTGTCGAGGGCGCGTACGGGGGGCGGGAGTGATGGCGAGCATCACGCGCGACCCGAGGAACAACCACGTGATCATACGCGCCTACGCGGGCGTGAACCCCACGACGGGGAAAGACAGGATCATCTCGACAACGTTGCCAGCGGAGGCGACGGTCGAGGAGGTCGAGGAGGCGGTCGCCGAACTCGACGCGCGAGCCGCCGTCACGAAGAAGCACTCGTCGCTGATGACCGTGGGAGCGGTCGTTCTCTACTACTTGGAGATATGCGAGCTTTCGGAAATGTCGCCCGCGACGCTCGAACCGTACCGATCCTACACTCGGCGGCACGTCGTGCCGAGGATCGGCAACGTTCTCTTCGAGCAAGCCGAGGCCTCGACGTTCTCGACGTTCTACCGCGAGCTGCGGAGGCCGAAGGAAGACGGGGGCGCAGGGCTTGCCGCCTCGACGGTCGAAAAGGTTCACGCGATGCTCTCGGGATGCTTCAACAAGCTCAAAGCCGACGGCCTCATCGACAAGAACCCGCTCATAGGGGTCAAGGTGCCGAGGGGCACAGCGCCCGAGGTTTCGCCGCTCATGCCGAACGACTTCTCGGCGCTCGTCACGTACCTCAAGCGGACGATCTCGAAGCCAGTCGAGGATGACGCGGGCTTCGAGGCCTATATGTTCGCCGTGCTGCTATGGAGCGACCTGAACGGAGGATTCAGGCGCGGCGAGCTTGCTGGTTTCCAGCTCTCGCATTGGGGCATCAGGGGCGGCGAGTGGAGTTTCCGCGTCGCCCGCGTGCTGATACAGGTACAAGACAAGAAGTCGGGAAAGCCCACGACGGAGAAGAAGCCGAAGTCGCTCAAGAGCAAGCGCGTCGTTTCCATGGACGAGCAAAGCGCGGCGATCGTCAACGCGTACGTGTCGGTGATGCGCATGGTGCTATCAGACCATGGCGTCGCCGTGGGCGACAAGACGCCGATGTTCTGCCACGCTGACGGCTCGGAACTAGAACCCCGCGAGATAACGGAGAAGTTCGGCGATATCGCCTACGAACTCAAGCTCGCGAAGGGCGTTCACCTGCACACGCTGCGGCACACGCACGCGACGTACCTCATCGAGCACGGCGCGACGATCAAGGACATTCAAGAGCGGCTAGGGCACGCAAGCTCGCAAACGACCATGGATATCTACGGGCACCTGCTGCCAGGGCGCGACGCCGAGACGGCGCGAACGTTCGCGGGCATCGTCGAGGGAATGGGCGAGGCTCGGACAGCGCCGACGATTGGCGGCTACGCGCCGAAATGCCCGCTATCGGGCAAGACATGCGCACGATTCAACAATCAAGAACAGGGGTAACGAAATGGGTAAGAAATTCAAGGAGCACAAGTTCGACAGCGACCAGAAGCTCGCGAGCGGGGTCGTTAGGGAGGCCGCCGACACGCTCGACAGCGTGTACGAAGACTGGATCGTTGACAGCCGCGAGAAGTCCCTCGCCATGACGAAGCTCGAAGAGAGCGTCATGTGGGCGAACAAGGCTATCGCGCTCCATGGCGTGAACGATGCGTAGCGACCGAGTGTACGACATTTACATCGTCGAGCACGTCGAGGAGATGAAGCGCGAGAACCGCGAGCTTCGGGAACGGATAGAGGGGATCGTTCACGAAAACACGCGACTCGAAGCTGAGAACTATCGGCTCAAGAACAAAGGGGTCTACATGGATATAAACAACGACGAGTACGGTTTCCGCGACGCTGCCGAGGTGTGCGCATCGGAGTGCTGCGAGTCGTGCTACAACCCCGCGAAGCCGACGAAGCCCATGGAGATATACGACAAGCCATGCGGTAGTTGGTACACCTGCGGCAATTCAATCGAGTGCATGAACAAGGTTTCGTGGCTCGACACACAAAGGGGGCGATAACCGATGCTAAAGCACGACAGGAACGGCGGCACCCTCACGTTTCGGCTTTTCATCGGGTCGGGAGAGTACAACGGCCTGCCATTCGACCTATGTGTCGCGACAACGCCAGCGGGCACGGTCTTAGGTCTTCCGATCATCGAGTTCAAAGACAAGGACTCGACGCTCGTCACATTCGAGCTTGAAGAGCTTGTCGAGCGTGCGTACGAGTTCGCATTCGGCGATGAGGCCGACTAGCGAGGAGGCACGCGACATGGAAAAGGAACTAAGGGAGTTTTGCGCCGAACTCTTCGACAAGCTGATGAGCGTCTTTTATGCCGAAACGCTCGAAGACGAGGCCTACATGCTCGATCTGTACAAGCGGGCGAAAAAGCTCGGCATCGACGTTGAACCATAAGGGGGCAATAAATGGGGCTGACTGTACTGGAAATAGTACTCATAGCGATATGCACCGTCGAAACGACGTTTCTGCTGATATTCGCGATCGTGAAGATCGTGTCGCGATACGAAGAGCGACAGAACGAGATCATCGGCCAGAAAGTGAGCATATCGCTCATCAAGCAAGACCTCAAGACGCTCGACAAGAGATTGAGGTCAGTCGAGAAATACATAAGCGATAGCGAAGAAGAAGACGAGGAAGAGTACGAAGAGGGCGATGACGTTATATCCGCACTCGTTCGCATGTTCTCGAACCTCGAACCCAAGAAAAGGAGCGATACCGATGAGGCATTACCTGAAAATTGAGAAGCCGTTCGCCGACGCCATAGTCGAAGGCCGTAAGACGTTCGAGGTCAGGCGAAACGACCGAGGGTTCAACGCGGGCGACACGATCGTCTTCCATTGTGTCGGCGGCAACGTCGAGTTGAAGCACAAAATCAATACGAGGGTGTACCGAATTCCGTACGTTCTCTCGGGTTTCGGGCTTCGCGAGGCTTTTGTTGCGTTCGGCATCAAGGATATAACGCGCGAGGGATCAGATGAACGTCGCGCTGGTTGATGTTGACAGCAAGATACCGAACCTCGCACTGATGAAGATATCGGCGTACCACAAGTCGATAGGCGACGATGTGAAGTTCTACGAGCCGTTGTTCGACAAGCCAGACCTTTGCTATATGTCGAAGGTGTTCGACTTTACGCCAGACTTCCAGTACGTGCCAGACTGTGAGATCGTCAAGGGCGGCACTGGCTACGACATTACCGCGAAGCTGCCGTTCCCTGATAGCGATCGGATCATGCCAGACTACTCGCTCTACGGTTGCGACTACGCGATCGGGAGGTTCACGAGGGGCTGCCCTAACAACTGCCCATGGTGCGTGGTGCCGAAGATGGACGGCAACGAGATCAAGCGCGTCGCTCAACTGTCCGATTTTTGGGACGGTCAGAAAGTCGTGAGGCTGCTAGACGATAACATCATGGCCGATTCTGACGAGTTCTGCCGAGCTTGCGAACAGTTATCGAGAGCCGAAGTTCACGTCAAGTGGGAGGCGTTAGATATCAGGCTCGTGACAGACGAGACTGCGAAGGCGCTCGCGTCGGTGAAGACACAAGGCCGTATTCACTTCGCGTGGGACAGCAAAGCCCAAGACGCGTATATAGCCCGAGGAGTTCACCTGCTCAAGAAACACGGGATAAAGCCGTACCGCCTCATGTTCTACGTTCTCGTCGGCTTCAACACGCCGAGGTATTACGACCTCAACAGGATATACACGCTTCGCGACCTCGGGGTCGATCCGTTCGTTATGCCATTCGACAAGAACGACGAGTATCAGAAGAGGCTCGCACGCTGGTGTAACAACAAGATCATCTTCGGGAAAACGAGAGATTTCAGAGACTACGAAGGGTAGGAGGAGATGGAAAACATAAGGGAGTGCGCCCTCGGTTGGCTCGACGAAGGTATGACGCCGCTACAGGTCGCACAGTTCACGGGCGCTACGGTCGAACAGGTAAGGGCATGGGATCGCGAGCGGACGTTCGGGAGGAACCCCGCCATGGAACTCATGCACAAGGGCTATACGTGCGCCGAGATCGGCGAGGCGCTTGGAATATCGGAAAGAGCCGCGCACTACCTAGTCGTAGACACGTGGCGAGAAGACAAGGAGAGAAGGTAATGGCATTTGCATACCGTTTCCCCGCCAGCAAGAAGGCGAAGGAGCGCACGCTCAACGATCAGGTCGCGCTGCTGCGCGAAGAGGCGATCGGGGTGTACCGCTCGTGCATGGATTGGGACGAGGCCGCGATGATCGCGGGTGTGATGGCGGTTATATTCGCTGCCGAGGGGATATTGCGAAAGTACCCGAAAGATCAAGTCGTGCACGCTTACGAGTTCGTGAAGAGCGTGGCGCACGATCGCGGCGATATCAAGTAGGAGCATCGGATCATGGGCATTCAATACGCCGTGTACAAAGGCGACGATTTCATCTTCATGGGAACGCTCGAAGAGGTAGCCGAAAGGCTCGGAGTATCTATCAAGTCGGTGAAGTGGATGGCGACGCCAGCCGCCAAGAAGCGAGCCGACAAGCCAGGTAGCACGAAGATGATCGTCGAGAAGGTTGAGGTCGATCAGTGAGGTCGAGAGGCCGTTTTTAGCCATGAAACGACCTTGTAACGACAAGGCATCGGGCGAGAGCGTGTTTTCGAGCCGCGAACAGCGGAAACCATGCGAAAACAACCCGCGCTACATCTTGGAAAACTAGTGCAAGAAAAGAGAAGGAAGGAACCCCGAAAATGAGCATCAACAAAGCCGTCATTTCAGGCAACCTCGGAGCCGACCCAGAGCTTCGATCTACAAGCTCGGGAAAGTACGTGCTCACATTCAACGTCGCCGTGAACGAGAGCGTTCCAGACGGCAACGGAGGGTGGAGCGATCGAGTCAACTGGATCGAATGCACCGTGTTCGGCAACCGAGCGTCGGCGCTCGAACGCATACTCAAGAAAGGCTTGAAGGTCGCCGTTTCTGGTCGCCTGCGGTACCGCACGTGGGAGAAGGGCGGGCACAACTACTCGAAGGTCGGCATCGTCGCCGACGAGGTTGACCTCATGAGCACGAGGAGCGCCGAGCCTGCGCCAGACGCGCCCGACATGACCGACGAGCCGAGTGCGGGCGTGTACGACGAAGACATTCCGTTCTAAGGCGGTACACCGTGAAGTACTTCGACCACGACACCGAGGCGCACAAGGACGATAAGATCATGCTGCTACGCCGAGAGTTCGGCGGCGCTGCGGTCGATGCGTACTGGACGCTCCTCGAAGTCATTTACCGAAACGAAACCGAACTAAAACCCAAAGAAAACCCATTCGGTTTCTTGTCGGTTTCCATGTTTCTGCTCGTGGACGAGAAACAGCTCCTCGAATGGGTCGAGGGGATGGCGAAATACGGACTCCTCGAAGTATCGAAGGACTCGGACGGAGGCATCACCGCGATCTCATCGGAGCGTGCGCTCGACAATATCGAGAACTATAAGGCGCGTTTGAAGCGAAACACCATCAATGGGAACAAGGGCGGGCGACCGCGTAAAACGCCAGCTCACGACGGACGAGGCGAAAACGCTAAAACCCAAGAGAAACCCAACGAAAACCCAAGCGAAACCGACGATGAACCCAACGGAAACCGAAAAAAACCCAAATGGTTAGAAAAGGAAAAGGAAAAGGAAAAGGAAAAAGAAAAAGATATAACCCCCAAACCCCCTAGCGCGGGGTTCGACGAGTGCGAGGCCGACGATGGCTTCGCCGCGTTCGCGAAAGAAGCCCTCGACATGTTCAACGCCGAGACGGGTTCGGGCGTCGAGTACTTCGACAGCTTCACGTTTCAACGCTTGCGCCGAGCGTTCGACGTGGGGCGCACGATCGCCGACTTGAGGATCGTCACCATCGACAAGATGCGCGAGTGGGAGAACGACCCGAAGATGAGGCGCTACATCAGACCATCGACGATATTCGGCGACCGCTTCGAGGAGTACCTGTCGGTCGCGAAGCGCCACGAGCACGAGGAGGTTGCGTACGATGAATACGCCTGAAACGACCATGAGGGGCTACTGCCAGCACTGCGGCAAGCCGCTCGACCCGATAGAGGTCGAGATAAACGGGAGGATGACGATCGTCGCGTACCGCGTCTGCGGCTGCCCGAAGGCGGTCGAGGAGGTGATCGAGGCGACGAAGGCCGAGGACGAGCGCGTCGCCCGCGAGGAGCGAGCCGCCGTCGAGCGGCGCTACCGCTACGCGGGCATACCGCCCAAGTACTGGGACGCCTGCGCCGATGACGCCGATCACGTCGAGAAGATCAAGGCGGGGCAAGGGCTTTTCTTCACGGGCAAGTCGGGGCGGGGCAAGACGTACACCGCCTGCTCTATCGCCAGAAAGCTCATCGCCGAGGGATGGCGCGTTCGCTTCGGCGACGTTGAAACCATCGAGCGCGAGGTGAAGGCCGCGTGGCACGCTCGCGACACGAGCGAGGCCGAGGTGATCCTGAAATACGCCAACGCCGACCTAGCGATCATCGACGATCTCGGAGCGGAGGCCATGACGCCGACCACGATGAAGGTGCTACGGGGGATCATCACGGAGCGCGAGGCGAACGGGGGCGTGACGATCTTCACGTCGAACTTCGACAGGAAGGGCTTCGCGAGGCATATCGCCGAGAACGCCGACCAGACGATGGCGTACCGACTCGCCTCGCGTATCGCGGGCATGACCGAACTCGTCGAGTTCGAGGGCGATGACAGGAGGCTCGCGAGATGAGGCCGATATACGAACCGAGCGGTAAGGCCAGGGAGTACGCCGACCACGCGCTGAACCTGTACACGGGCTGCCCGAACGGCTGCGAGTACTGCTACGCGCCCGCCGTGCTGCACAAGAGCGCCGAGGAGTTCGCCGTCACCGCGTACCCGAGGAAGGGCATCGTCGAGGCCGCGAGGCGACAGCTCGTGCGGGAGGACTTCGCGGGCAAGACGATCCACCTGTGCTTCACTTGCGACCCGTACCCGACGGGTATGCCGACCATGATCACGCGCGAGGCTATCGAGGCGATACACGAGGCGGGCGCGTTCGTACAGATTCTCACGAAGAACGGCTCGCTCGCCGAGCGCGACTTCGACATTCTGGGCGAGGGCGACGCGTTCGGCGTCACGTTCACGGGAGCGCCGAAAGAGGTCGAGCCGAATTCGGACGATGGCGAGCGTAGGCTCGAATCGCTCAAGCTCGCCAAGCGCCGAGGCCTGCGAACGTGGGTATCATGCGAGCCAGTTTACGACGAGAAGGCGGTATGCCAGCTCGTGATGGAGGGTCACTACATCGACCTGTTCAAGATCGGAAAGCTCAACTACCGAGCGAGCGAGATCAACTGGGGCGTGTTCGGCGCGATCGTCGAGGAGATGTGCCAGGAGTACGGGCGCGAGTACGTCATCAAGGAATCGCTTCGGGACGAGATCAGGAGGTGGGAGGATTGGGTAGCCACAACCTGACGGAGAGAGCCTGTTCGATCATGAAGGCGTTTTGCGAAGAGACAACCACACCGCCACAAGGAGAGGAGCAAGGAGAAATGAAGCATGACAACGTAAACCATCCGAGCCACTACACGTTCGGCGGTATCGAGTGCATCGACGCTATCGAGGCCGCGCTGGGCACCGAGGGCTTCATCGGCTACTGCGAGGGCAACGTGCTCAAGTACCTGTGGAGGCATCGCGGCAAGAACGGCGTCGAGGACTTGAAGAAGGCCATGTGGTACCTCGACCGCATGATAAAGGCCGAGGCCGCCGAGGAGCCGAAGCGAGCCTCGAACGTTCAAGGGGC
>Ga0310690_10007533_pt1 | contig 13997 bp, 11 predicted proteins | sample AusTroGonzalo_MG_2_FD_207661 | JGI IMG/M metagenome (GOLD analysis project Ga0310690, IMG submission 207661) | Bovine rumen microbial communities from tropical cattle in Woodstock, Queensland, Australia - Gonzalo_04 (v2) (version 2) | ecosystem: Host-associated > Mammals > Digestive system >... | reverse complement strand
CCTATCTTACGTGCTACAGGCGTCAGGAACCAGACGGCCAAACGATACTTACGTATCGTTCCGAGGAATATCTTCATCGGAATGCTCTCGTTGGTGCTGTTCTGGTCTCCGCCGACGAAGTTCTGGGCCTCGTCCAACACTAAGATTATGCGCACGTCACGCCCGTACGTGCGTATAGTACGGCTGATGACCGTGAACAGGTCGCGCATCGTCTCGATGTGCACGACCCCTTCAGGGGTCGCTCTTGTAATCTGGCCGTTCTCCTTGTGGTAGAAGATGACGTTCGTTGCAATGATGACCTTCCCCATCTCCGGGAATGCCCCCTTGACAAACTTCTCGCAAAGGAACATGGCCGAATGCGTCTTACCCCCTCCGCGGTCTCCTGTTGTCAGGATGACCGCACCGGGTTTGATGTGCCTTGCAAAGTAATCGCCTGGCATCGACATTCAGAATCCCCCCAGATCAAAGGCTTCAATGGTCTTTGATTCGCCCTTGTCAGGCTCCTTATCGACCAGCTTTACATCCCTCATGATCTTCTCGTACAGCCACATGTAACTGTCGAAGGCATCCGCGCTGATCTCCGTATTGGGGTCAGACGGCAGTGGAAACTGTTCGGCCAGTCTGTTGTAATCGCTTCTCTCATGAAGCGTCGTGCTAGGCAATGCCAAAGAAAGAACGTGCTCGAACGTCTTCAGATAGCCCGATTTGTAATCGGCCATCGAATAATACTGGATGAGCTCTCTGAAGGATGTGTTCAGGTCCGAGATCACGTCTTTATAGAGGACTGTTGTGGGATTATCGCCCATCATACCACCTCCGGGAACATAGGATCAGGCACGCTGAAAACCGTACTCAGGAACTGGCCATGGAACGGGGCCGTAACCACATCCTCATAGTATTCGTCCTCTTCCTCATCCTCGTCGGTGCTCTCATTCCAGTAATCTGGATCCTGTGGATCGTCCTCAATCTCCTCATAGATGGTTACATCCTTCATCGGGTCGTCCTCTTCCTCGCCCTCGATCTCCTGTTCCCATGGATATTCCTCTGCACCATTCTCTCTGAGCATCCTTCTGTAATTGCGAATGCTCTCCTGGACCTGTGCGATATGCTCCACGAACTCCTTTGATTTGGCCTCGTCATCGTCGCGGATCGCACGGATAGTGTCGTATTCGATCGCGTTCCCATGGCCGGTAGTGGCTGCTTTCCATTCGGCTTCGGTAATCCCCCCGGCCCTGAGACCTTTCGTGTAAGAGTCAATACCATCTATACGGTACGTCATATCGTTCCTTGTGCGGAACATCTGGATAGCCTTCTTGGAACCGCCGCATCTCATTATCTCCTTCAGCGTCATGAGATCCTTGAGTTTGGTAGGGTCGTCGAACAGCGGATGTTTGGCGAAGATTATGCTCATCTGCTGTTCGTACGGCATCGATGTTATCCTAGCGGCGAATTCCACGTCAATGATCTGATTCATCAACTCCTCGACATATCTGTTCTCGCAGTCTGTAATCGAATCCCACGTCCACTGGCTGGCCATGGCCCTTTTATAAGAATCCCCGTAGAGGATGGCGCGTGATGTGTTCTTGTCCGGCAACGGGCGGATTATCATCGGAGTCTTGATCTCTTCAGACATTCTGCTCGGCCTCCTCCTCAACGTATTCGCGGATCTGCTTCTTCTGTTCGGTGTCCATGTCGCGGAATTTTGCCCCTAGCTCCTCGACGAATTCCTTGGATGGTGAATCTGTGATAAGCGCGTTCAGCAGCTTCATAGCCTGGTCCATAGCCATCTTCTCCAGAAGGATCTGGTTCTCGGCGGTCTGCATGTGGTATCTGGCTACTTCCGTGGTGAGCTCATCGACCCCAGTGGCGTTGGCCCAGTATGCACCGGGCGGTAGAATGTCGATAGGTGATGGGGTGTAAACGCGTGATTCGATAGCAAAATAGAATGGTCCTCTCTTGACCATCATCGGGTTCTTCTCCTTGGGGATGCCCTGGAGCTCGTATTCCTTTGCGTTGTGGACCTCCAGATGCGCTACGTCCACCACATTCACTTGGATCTTGGGCATAAGCTCCTTGTGAACGCGCAGTTTGCGGGTGCGCTGGATGTTCGCGCTCAATGACAATGGGTTATGAACATGGAAGAAAACGACACGGCACGCTCCCCAGAACGTCTGGGGTTGCCAGCATAGCTCTCCTTGGCTGTTCCTGTACGTAACCAAAGAGTCGGTGTTCTCCTCATTGCTGGCGATGAGATTGACGGCCACATAGATCAGATCGACCTGATTTGAAATGTAACCGACAAAATACCCCGTCCAGAATCCGGCCATGGCCGATACAGGCAATGTGTCCAGATCCGTCATGTCCATCTTCAGGATCCACGGCATCGCTGAAATGATTACCATGATCCATGTCACGGGCTCCTTCAGCGGAACATAGATGTGCGTCATGTCACGGACACGGCGACCGATGAAGTAACCGCCCAGGGTAAGAAGGATTGAGACGATCGTTGCCAAAGTCGGGTCCATATCAGGCCCTCCACATCAATGTCATTAGGATGGCCACGCATATCATGGCCCCGATCTTGTACTTCTTCAGCACTCCGGCGATGAAGAGACCGACCGCTTCTATGGCCACGATTATCTCCTTGGCGTGGGACTGGGCCAATGCTATCAACGAATCCCAATCTCCAGCATAGATGTAGCCGCCAATCAGAACAAGCGGCGGAATCAGCGTGAATATGAACATCGGGAATGCCATCAGACCGTCTCCTTTCCTTCGGTCTTGAATCCGGGAATGATTGAAGGGGTCAACAGATCACCAAATTCTGCCCTTAGTGACGACAGCGACTCCTCCGAGGATCACTAATGCAATCACGATAAGCGTCCAGGGTGTCGCGTCCTTCTTCTCTGGTTCTTCTGGCTGTTCTACTGTTGGTGCGGTTACAGATACGTCGAACTGCATCTCATCGGTGTAGTTTCCGAGGGTAGCGGTGACTGTGACTCTGTAGACCTCCGCCCTAGAGGGTGCGGTTCCCATCAGTGCCTTTCCGTCCTCTGTGATGGTCAGCCAGCACGTACTGGCGTTGCTCATCTTCACTGAAAGATTGGCTTCCGAAGGAACGTTATCAAGAGATATCCTTACTGCCTGTCCGGGCTCGAAGGTCATCCTTGACAGCTTCTTGATCTGGAAGGGCACAACGTTCAGGTTGCTCTGGTCCCCGACATATCCTCCTGTGAATGCAGCGTCTCCGATGACGTTGACCTTTCCGGTGTTGGATATTGAGGATGATACTGCTCCGTAGATGGAGATGTTACCCTTGTTGACTATATATCCGCCGTTTTCGGATGATAATGTGACATCTTCAGGAATGGCCATGTTGGAATCGGCCAGCACCTTGACCTCAGCGGTTCCGATGTTCAGGTTGTCAACGACATCGATCTGTCCTTTGAGCTCCACATTTCCGGACCGGAGCTGGCCTGAGATCTTGATTGAACCTTTCTCGACGACCAATCCGCCCTGTCCGACAAGCGTGTTCAGGAACTTGATGGTGTTGTCCTCTCCGAAATTGAATGTTCCAATGAGAGTGGCGTTGTTCCTGGCCTTGATGGAATTGTCTATGGAAGCTGTTGCTCCCTCATCGATTGCCAATGTTCCCTTGACCGCCAGAATGCCTGAGCTCATGAGCTTGGCCTTGTTTCCGGTGAAGAGCATGGTTCCGTTCAGATCTATGCTTCCCTTGTTATCGACGATTCCGCCGCACAGGACCATTCCATCGACCTGAAGGATGGAGTTGGCTGGGATCTCGACAGTGACAGTTGGCTTGATGACAAATGAGACGACATCCAGCACCCTTACTGTCTTTGATGGAAGGATGATGTTCTCCATCGGTTCGATGGAGAAGGCCTCTACCTCAACATATTCGTTGGAAAGGAGCTCGTTAGCAACCGCCATCGCATCGTCGAATGTTGCAAAATATGCCGTCTCAACCTCTTCGACATCCTCCTCAAGCTCAGGATCGTAATAAATTATGGATACTGAGCCCTTCAGTGCATTAAGAGACTGGCCGTTGAATTTCATTACGTCTTCGGTGGTACAGGAATATGCGACATCTGCCAGCGTCTTTCCGGCTACCGTGACATCGATGGAATACCCTGGCCTGGACTCATCGTTTGCGATAGAGATGGTCTTTCCAGACGTTCCGTTCTTCAAAGCGAATGATGTACCCGATACCGTAACGTTGACTCCATTAACACCGGCTTCGCGGCAATATCCGTTGTTGATGTTCATCGCGGATTTTCCGAATCCTGAACCGTCGTGGTCCACGAACCCGTTGGGCTCCTCGAACTGTCCAGCGATGAATGCTGAATTTGTGATTGAAACCGTTCCAGATTTGATCTCAAGGGCGGTACATGCAGAATCGACAATAACACGGTCCATGGACGCGTTCTTGACTGTTCCCAGATAGATTCCGGTGGCATCGTCAGCAGAAGTTGTTACGGTGACATTGGATAAGGTAAGATTCTGGACTCCCAGATTTCCGAGCCAGATTCCAGAAGTGGGCGCGATGATCGTGGCGTTGGTCATCGTGAACTGTTCGAGGTTATAGAGCATGAATGGGTAGTCCCCCCTGTACTCTCCCCCGTTGACCGTGACCTTGGCGTTGATGTGCTCGGTATAAGATGAGCAGATGTTGGCGATGACCCTCTGGGTTCCGACATCGATCTTTCCGCCGATTCCGGCATTGATTATGATCTCGACATCGTTGCTGTTCTGGTCGATCTTAAGAAGCCTGGTGTTGGATGTGAGTGTATGTCCGTTCAGATTGATAGTGAGTTTCGTGCCTTCTGGAACCGTAACGATGGGGGTTCCGGGGCTGTTCGTGGAGATCTCCGCATCCGCGGTAATCTCGATAGTGGCGGTGGTGCCCATCGCGGCAGCCAAAGCCGTGGCGAGATCCGTGTACTCGGTATCTCCGATAGTAGCGACCGTGGACGATGCTGGATCCTGTGAATCAGCGTCGGCCATTCCCGGGATCGCGCATAATGAGAACATGGCGATTCCTAGGACCAGTACGGCCGCGATCATTAGTCTGTTATTCAAATCGTTCACCTCATGAGTGTGGCGTACCTACTGTACGCGTGACTATGAAGCGTGTGTAAAGGATATAAATCGAGGAAAAACTTGGAAACGGGGATTCCTTGTTTCCATTGTTACACAAGAAACCGAAACCACTTAAATACGATTCAATGAGAGAAGGGATCGTGGAATCTACGTTACTGGATAGACCCTTTTGCGACATTGTTTTTATATTGACAGGAAGATGGTAAAATCATGAAGAATGTGAACGACACCTACATCAAACCCGACTGGATGGGTAGGTTCGATTACAATCAGGCCGTGAACATCGTGGCGGATGTGGCTAGTCGTTGCCATGTCAGATCGTTCTACATCGCTAGGCCAAGCAGCTCCACTTCAAAGGTGAAGCAAATCGATGTAATCTACTATCCGGATACCGGATTCACAGGAGAGGATGCTATGGAAATGCAAACTATATGCCACTTATATCCTCCAGGCAAATGCAGCGTCTACAGATCATTGATGGATTATGCCACTGGTAACAAGGATGGTTTAAGGTATGATACCTACGTCAAATGGTGATCGGGTTCACGATTGGTTCTATCCTCCCCAGCATAGCTCCAACTATTCCATCAATCCTCGGATTTCAGAAGAGCATGCGATAACGGCTTACACCAACCTCCAGATGTTCGTTTACAGGTTAGAGAACAGCGGTGTAGACTACAGGTACGTCACTATGCCGCGCGATACATTCTACTCTTTAGCTAGCTATTGTATGGACCTTGGAGAACAAATATCCAGGCTAGTAGGTTTTGAGAAGAATAACCCATACAAATTCAACGATCAGGCATTGGATACATGTGTCGAGATACTGGTAAGTCTGAGGAACCGTATCGCCCATGAGCTTTCTATAGGGGTACGTCCAGAACGCCTATATGCCACCGCATTCGAGATCGTGAGTGAGAATTACTATCTGGATGCGATGAACGTCATTCTTTATGAATTGCATAAGGCCAATCCCCAGAACTACAACTTTGACACCAAATATGTTCGCAGACCGGTGAAAAAGAAGGGCACGCATCTGTTCTCAAAACTATTCTGAATCATCCCTTTTGCCTGATTTCTCCAACTTCTAAATACCCGTCAACCGATGTACTGACGGGAATCTCATGAATCTTGTTGCGAATGAACCGAAGAAGACAGCTAAGAAGAAGGTTGGCCAGACTGCCAAGAATAAGAAGTCTGGAACGGTTGGAAAGAAGCAGGGATCCAAAGAACCCAGATCTAATTCCAATGAATTGAATGAGATCCGCGTGTTGAAGGATAATTTGAAGAAAATGAGACTTCCAACGAAAACCGTCCAAGATAGGGAAGTCAGGGAGTTTAAAGCTGTTATGGATAAGATAACTAGCAATCTGTCAGCTCATATCGGCAATGGAACCGTCTTAAACAATCTGTTCACAGGAGAGCACGGCTCCAGCTCAAAACTCGCAAAGAACGATTCTGTATATAGGGAAAAGCCGGAAGAACTAACGAAACGTTTCGTTATCGAGCCTCTTTTGAAGCTTCTGGGCTATGAAGATATTGCCTATGAAACATCAATCGGCGCGAACAATAAACAGTGCGACTATGCTTTGATTCTGGATAAAGATAAACTGCTTCATGAACAGACTGTTATCATAGTCGAAGCCAAAGCTATGTTAATCGGCATCAACAGGGAGATCAACGTGCAGCTATCAGACTATCTAGTAGGTTTCAATTCCAAATCCATCTTCACCCCATATTTCGGAATATTGACGGACGGGCTCATCTGGGAACTGCATTCTTTGAATGAAGATCGGAATACGATCAAAGTTTGGAAGGTGGACCTGCAACCATTGTTGATGTGGAGCCTTTTGAGATCTCAAGGCGATAATCCAAAATTCCCTATGGCCACATACCGTAAGTTCAGGACGGTATTCAGGAAGGAGAATATTCAAACGTACGCCAACTGCCTAAGATTGGGAGTCAAAATGACCGTCCCAGATCAGAACAACAAGTTCGTTCACATAGATGATGTTGTAGACGAGCCTGTTAGGAGAAAGACTAAATTGAATAATCATCCTGGTGCCCTATTAACAAGTGCAAACATTCTGATGGATTGAAAATGAGCCCAGGAGATTCCTGGGCCCTAGCTAGAGATTTTGGGCTTTATGGGGCTTCAATCTGTTTGAAGAGAAAACTTCTCATCATAGGATAATTTGATATTGGATTCGGAGCCATTGATTAGCGTGATGTCATAAGATTCTGACTTGCTATTGCCCTTCGCCAGTGTGAATTTGAAATCCTTCGATTCGTCACTTTGGTTCCACTTCATAGCAAATGTCTTGGATCCAGTCTGAAAAGGTTCCACATCTTCGATCGTGCCTACTTTCTTCCCATCCATATATACAGTAAACGAAGCTTCGGATGAGCTCATATTTTCTACACACACGTTCAGATTGGATTTGCTGTGCTCAATGTTAAGAAATGTCGCGGCTAAAGCTAAAATGGCTATGATAGCGACCAGGCCGATGATTGCTGTCAGACATATCGATTTATCGTCAGTTGATAATCCCAGATTCCCACCTCATGGATTGGGTGAAACTATCGTTACTGCATATAAAAGACTTGGTAAACCCGGGTTCCCCCGGGGAATTAGTTTAGAATGGCCACCATACTGGGGGCTGGAAATTGCCGATGATTATGGCAGTTATCACATCTGCAAATATCCAACCTACAATTATGATAGCTACTCCAGCTATGCCACCAATTATTGGCTGACCAAAATTCAGGCCGATCAGGAATGCTATTATTCCGATAAGAATAATTATCACAAGGATTAGATTGGTTGCATCCGTTGTTTTAATGGCGTCTGGATTATCTGTAGGATCAGCATATTCGTTCGGATTATACACAATCTTTGGAACAGAAAGCGTATGCTCGTTAACGAATGTCCCTTTGTACTTCATATCTGTGATCTCAATCGAAGCTCCTGAATCCAACGTTGCTACTTGAATTCCTGATAGCGACCCCACATATCCATTAAAACCAGTTAGTGTAGTCTGATTCGGTGCCCATATAGTACAATACATCTGCTGGCTGACGCTATGCATCTCCCCAACAATGAATGTTTCGTCCTTGACAAAAACGGTCGGAGTAAATATTGCTCCAGAGGTGATGAGCTCCCCGTTGATGTAGATATTTCCAAGCACATAAAAGTCGCAAGCTGCTTCGTCCTGTTTGATCTTAATCTCGCCCATCTTATCCTTGTTATCTTGGTAGTACAGAGATAATTCCTTCATGGCCGTGTAATAGTTGACAAGAATCTCATCCTGTGACATGGAGGAATCTGTCAGTACACTCATTATCTGTGATGGATGGACTGCCGATGATGAATCTTCACAAGCATCGAATATCTGCCAAGTGACATTGGCATCCTTGACACAACTATCGATAATGTAGGTCAAAGACTGCTGTAATCCGGCATATCCTCTGAGGATCTCTATCATGTCGACATTACGAGACTGCATAGTACCCGATTTTGCCTTATAGCCGATGGTGTAATCGATCTTGGTTGTGGACGGGTGTGCGGTGTATCCATTCCTGTAGATACTGACACCACCATCATCGTCACATACTGCAAATCTGATGTCAGAGCTTCCGTTTGACAATATTAAACAGCCTTTAACATCTGCGGGGTTGTTACCAGAACTGCGAATAAAGTCTCCTGCATAGATCGCCCCACTTGTCAGGAGAACGTATTCTCCAGACGGTAACTCGGATTCTGTCTTCTTGGAATCTCCGGGGGCAAGATATGTGATCGCACCAGTTTTCACATTCTGAAGAGCTGCATTGCTACCGTTAGATGTCCAGATGTAGAAGGTATGTCCTTTTTCCGCGTTGGTTTGCCTGTTGTCTAAGTAGACTGTTGAGTTGCTATTCTCAGTCAGGACAGCACTTTTCAGATCAGGATATGCCCATACTGTACTGGAGGGGTTACTTTGGGTTATAGAACCTCCATCCCATTCAAATGAAACACTCATGTTCTGATATGCCGTATCGCTGGCTATAGTTTTTTGCTCCTTCGACACCACCCACAATTCTTCTGAAATTGCTCTTTCCCACTGCTTAGCGTATGTGGCTAGTGTCTCTCTCACCCCAGCTTGTTCGAGGATACTTTCTACATCAATCGTCCTGTTTTTCCCCCATACATCTGGATCAGAAATGACGAACTCAACTGCTCTTTCCCAGTAAGTGGATGTGAATCTGATCATATTTGAATCGTTAGGCAGCAATGCTTCCACCATTCTAGAGACCACATTTAAACTAGATTCCATCTTGGATGCTAGCATCTCTTGTTCATACCCTTCAATCTGGTTGACTGTTGAAACATCGTTATCGAATATACTGGAAGACCCGATCATATATCCGATTGCCAGACCAACGACAAAGGCCAGTGCTACGACACCAAGACCTACGCCATACTCCTGAATTGCTGATTCGGATGCTGTAATTAGATCGTCCGTAGTATAATTCTCAGGCAATCCTGACAAGATCTGAATTGCTGCATCTTCCACTTCTTGCTCATCATATCCGCCAAATGCCCCATAACTAGTAGTAACCGCCTCTGATGAAGAAGCATCGATCTCTGTAGTCAATGGTGTAAGACAAACTGCCAATAGCACGAGCATAATACTCGCTGCGATAATCTTCTGCCTCATAATATAAACCTCCAGACCACGAATATCGCCAGGATGATTACGGCCGCACCGGCTATTAACATGATTGGATCGTTTGACGATTCCTCATTAAATTCAACATCACCAACAATGATGTTGAATGCAGGTAGCTTGGCATAGCTTTCTCCATCCTCGAAATACAAGGTCATGTTTTCAACTTTGTAAACCCCATCCCCAGGTTTCTCGTAATAGAGTCCCTGAACCTCTCCTTTTAATTTCTTTTCAAGTTCCAGTTGGCAATCAAAGGTCAGATCTCTTAAACGCTCGTATTTACTCAGCGTTATAATCAAATCCTTACCAGATTCGATCTTAATATTGTCCAATTTGTCAACTTTCACAAGTTTTAGGTTGTTAACATCCACTTTAAAAGTGGTTATCCCGTATGTTTCGTCATCAAAGAACATGGTCAGTTTAACATTATACTGGCCTACTTCACGAAGAGTAATTTCGATGATGTCCTGAGTTCCGGCCCCATCCACGAGTCTGAATCCAATGGATGTGGTATTGAATGCCCTTCCTGTGGATGAATCAATGACTTTGATACCCGTAATATTCTGATATTGGGTCACGACCTGTATCGTTTTTCCGACGTATCCGGCTTGATTGGAGATTCCAACAATATCTCTCTGTTCCTTTCCATCTTCTTCATTTACATCTTGGCGAGCATCGATCTTGAACTCTGTCTCCCCCCAATATTCAACATTCTCATCGTTAGTGTCTATGAAATCTATGTGGATTGCTACAGTGTAAAGCTTGGCTGTGTCCGGTGTGCATACAAGATACTGCTTTCCGGAATTTAGATCATCCAGAAGTGTTATGTTCAGATTGGGATTAGATATGTATGTGCCTATAGCCGACGCTTTTAGGCCCTCCCGGACTATGATCTCAAGCCTACATTCAGTCCCGGGTTCGACATTGACATTCTTTACAGTCATGCTTACTTGCTTTTCGAGATCCCCTCCGTCAAGCTCATAACCATACGGCACAGCCACCGACCCATACTCCCAGCATAGAGAACCGCCGTGGTATTCATGAGTCAATTCCACTTTCACAGCATATTCGCCCCTTCCGAGATCCGTCAAATCAAAGGTTGCTTCAGATGTTCCTGAAATAACCTTAAATGCGGTTTCAGGTGATGATGTTCTGTAAACTGTCCATTTTATGTCCTTTTGATCGGCTGAATCGAAAAGAATCTGAGAAGGATCCATTAACAACTTGAATGTGCACTTATACCCGTCAATCACGTTGGACAGCTTGAACAGTTTGTTTCCATCAATCTGCACACTCGCATTGAAGATACCGAACGTGTAAGTGTTGTGATCTGTCGAAGTGTTTACCTTGTACTCATACTCTTTGCCTATCCAGGATGATGAATTAGGGATGTTGCATGTAATACAGACGTAACGGTTGTTGCTGCCATCTACGACTTCTTTTACTTCAGGAGATAATGCAGATGGGATCGTTCCTTGTTCAAAGGTATATGAACCACTACCCAAGGGATACATTGGAGAAATCCATTGTTCTCCTATGAATGCGTTATACGACCCATTATCTCCGATGTAATATTGTTTCCCAGATACTGAGGAATATTGTTTCGATTCATTGGCATTATATACAGTAAGCTTAACCGTGACCGTCCCTGATGTTCTGTATATATGATAGCACTGGTTAGAATAAGTCGTATCTGTGCTTCCATCTCCCCACTCCCAGACATATTTGTAAACGTTAGCAACCCCGATTGCTGTAACAGTCCATTCGTCGGAAGAGTTGCTGTTTCTCGACAGTGAAATGTCCGAGTAATAGGGCTCTTTGTCATTATCTGGCGTGTAGAATACGATCTTCACCGTTCCAGATATGCTTCCGTAATTCTCATTGAATGCAGACGGGTTTGTTCTACTGGCCACCTTAATCGTGTAGCATATCTCATAGTCCCCCTCAGTCGAGATACCATTTCCATAGAATTTTACACCGGAATTGGTCGTATCCCAATCAAGTGATGATGCGATTAATTGTCTGGTGGCTCCATTTGTGCGGTAAAATTCAGATTGAGTCACCACCAGTGTCTCGGAAGGTGTACTTTGACTGTTTGGTGCAACCCCGAGATTAACTTCCCAGTATGTATTGGTTGGGCCATCTCTTACATCTTCGGTCAGTAACTTAATCGGTACGTAAACATCTACTGTCATCTCAGCCTGATAGTTGTAATCTGGGCTGGAACCTGAGAATGTTACCTTATATAACCCGGACCTCTCAGTTATGGTGTTGGCCCACTGAAGTCTATAATCGCTTGTTAAAGAAAGGCTTGACAACCCCCCGTTGTTCTTTATGCTGAATGTAGTATAGCTTGCATTGGACTGCAAAGGCTGTATGAATGTGGTTCCGGCCTGTATCGTCTGCAACTCATTAGGCATGTATATCTGGAAATCTGGTTTAAACGAAGCGTATAGTTCACAATCGGAAGTTGGTTTATACCCTGCCGATAAATCGATATTTGGTCCATTCTTCACAGTTTGCCAACCATAGAACGTTCCATTTCCGTCGACATTGATTGTCGGTAAATAGTATGTGGATGAGTATGGTACCAACGCATAGATAGATCTGGAAGCGATCTGGTTGTTGTCATAAGTGTAGACTTCAGCAGATTCTTTAATGGTGCTTGAATTTTTGGAGGAATATGAGCCTAATTTTCCGGGCTCAAGGTGCATCTCTATAACATAGCATCCGTCCTCATCAGGCTCTATAATATCAATTGATATGTGGTGATAGGTGTTCCAAGTTCCATAAGAACCTGATGATATTGTTAATTTCAAAGTATAATCTACATGCCCCAGCTGATTGGGTATGCCAACTAAATGGTAGTTGTTGACACCATTGGCTTTTTCAATCCTCAACCCGTGTGTAATATCTATACTAACTGCACTGCCAGTGGAGCCCCCGAATGTTGTATTTTCTATGCCCTCTACATCAAATCCAGCATTTACCGTCAATTCATGATAAATATGCGAATCGTTAGCTCCATAGGTGTTGTCTTCAGCATCTGATTCATCGTATAGCTGAATGCCGAATAACATCATCGATGAGACTGCTATAATCAACATGATCTTGATAGCTGTTTTCATATTCCTCTCCTCCAGATCAGGAACCCTGCCAATGCTGCGCCTACAATTCCAATTGCAGCATACAGCAGCATGTTGTCATCCCCTGGCTCCCTGTAGGGTGTGGGCGATCCGGCCTCGTCGATTCCGAAGAACCTCTCCTCATAGACCGTTCCCTTGTTGTTCGTTAAAATCAGTTTGACCGAATACATGCCGGCCTCGAACGTCTTGGTTACTGTGAGATCCGCTTCTCTAGATCCATCTGAGAACTCCCACTCCACCGAATAGTAATCCTTGGAGAACATGGAAGCGTCGAAGCAATACTGGAACGGCTCTTTGGTCAGGATGGTCATCTTTGCGTACGGTACATCAGAATACTCCTTTCCCGTCAGGACCCATCCGGCGTAAAGGGTCATGGGTTCCAGCACATAATCGCTGAGATCATACCTCTCGGTACAGTCCTTGTCGATGAACCATCCGGTGAACATGTACCAATTCCTCTCCGGCTGGTCCGGTAGGTTGATTATGTGCCCCATGTCCGTCTGGACCTTCTGGGTTTTGTACGGTTCCTGTGTGATCACGAAAGTGACTGTTATGTGAATGGGCTCCCACTGTGCCGTCAGGACGAATGTCTGGTCCTCCTGGAGAAGCATGGTCTGGCCTGCACTGTATTTCACGTCATCCTGTCCTTTCCATCCCTTGAACTCCATGTATTGCTTCTGAGGGGTGTCGGATGTAACCGTGCATAGAATCGAGCCGTCGTTACCCTTGTGGGGATTGTACCAATCTGCTTCGCCGTTGTCCAGCACATATCTGATTCCTGTCTTGTGGATGAGCTGCCAGTTGGCTGTGAGTGTGATGGTATCGCCGTCCGAGACGGAGGCGGATTCGCCGTGTAGTTTCAATCCTGAATACGCATCGGACGACCATCCCATGAAGGTATAATCCTCCTTCCGAGGGTCCTCCGGCAATACGAATGTTGTGGATCTCGATGTGTTGGTGTCGCCGGAGCTCATGTCCTCCGGCCAGTTTGTGATCTCCGATGTCCTTCCGTCGAAGTGGATTC
>Ga0310690_10007532_pt1 | contig 13999 bp, 15 predicted proteins | sample AusTroGonzalo_MG_2_FD_207661 | JGI IMG/M metagenome (GOLD analysis project Ga0310690, IMG submission 207661) | Bovine rumen microbial communities from tropical cattle in Woodstock, Queensland, Australia - Gonzalo_04 (v2) (version 2) | ecosystem: Host-associated > Mammals > Digestive system >... | reverse complement strand
AATGACTGCATATAAAGATATTCCTCATTTATATAATCCTTGCTGCATGGCGGAAGATGCCGATGTTATTACAAGACCTAATGAAGCTTCCGAAGCTTTAAAAAGACTTGTTAAAGTTATGGAAGACAGGTATGAAAAATATGCACAAAATATGGTCAGAAATATTGAAGATTATAATAATAAAATGGCATCTGAGGGACAGGATAAAGATTATTACATAGTTGTTATCATAGATGAACTTGCGGACTTGATGATGGTTGCTTCAAGAGAAATTGAAGATTCAATTCAACGCCTTGCACAAATGGCAAGGGCTGTCGGAATACACTTGATACTTGCTACACAAAGACCGACGGTAAATGTTATTACCGGAACCATTAAAGCAAATTTTCCTGCAAGGTTATCTTTTCAAACGGTATCGTCCGTAGATTCGAAAGTTATACTTGATACCGTCGGTGCCGAAAATTTAATAGGTAAAGGTGATATGCTGTTTTTGCCGCCGTCGGAACCTAGACCCGTCAGGCTTCAGGGTGCATTTGTGTCTTCAAAAGAAATAGAACAGGTTGTAAAATTTATAGCAGACCAAAATTTCCCTAAAATATATGAACCTCTTGAACAAAATTTCAGTGAAGGTGCAATAGCTACGGCGGAAGATAAAGCCGAAAAAGATTTAATCCCCGCGTTAAAGCTTATACTTGAAAGAAGAAGAATTTCGCAGGATTTATTAAAAGCAAATTTCGGCGGTTCCGCTCGTGCAACAAATATTTTAAGTTTCTTGGAAATAAGAGGTTTTATTCATAAACCGGAAGGAACAAATCGTTGGGAAATAAATTATAATTTAATAGAGGAGTATCTTCAGCAAAATGGATAAATTTATGAAAAAAATTATTTTAATGTTTTTTTGTTTTTTTGTTTGCGGCAGTTTGTTTGCACGGCAAATAACGGTTGATGAAATACTTGCGAATATTGAAAAAAAAGACGGTTCCATACAGGATTTGTCTGCGGATTATACTCAACTGATAAATTATTATTCTGTTGATGAGAAACAAACATCTTTCGGTGATGTAAAATTTCAAAAACAAAATAATTTATGTATAGTTCAAAAAAAGCCCCAACTTCAATATACATACATAGACGGTAAAAAAATAACGGTGTATGTTCCGGCAAATAATCAGGCAATAGTTGACAGTTGGAAATCGGTTTTAAAAAATGATATTATCGTTGCGACAATGATAAATTTCAGTAAAAATTGGAAACAGTTAAAAAAGACTGCGACAATAGAATTGTCAGGACAAACCGATAACGAATATAATTTGCTTATTCAACCTATTAAAAATGAAGGATGGAAATTGTTTGTAAATGTTGACAAACAAAATTATTTAATCAACGGAACTGTTTTTGATAACGGAAATTTTTCTATTAATGTCACATTAACAAATTATAGGACGAATATAAAATTAAAAAATTCTTTATTCAAATTTGTTCCGGATCAAGATACGGAAGTTATTGAATTATAGAAGGTATCATTATGGAAAATTTAGGTAAAAAATTAGAACAGGCAAGGCTTTCAAAAAATTTATCATTAGACGAAGTTCATAAAATTACAAAAATAAATAAGAATTATTTGATTGCTTTGGAAACTTCAAATGTAAAGGCTTTTCCTGCGGAAGTTTATTATAAAAATTTTTTAAGAAGGTATGCTACATATTTGGGACTTGACGGGCAAGCATTTTTACAGGAATATAATAATTTAAAACAGGAAAAACAACCGAGATCGGAAAATAAAAAAATATTTGCCAAAACAAAAAATAACAATAAAAAATGGTTCTTACCCGCAGTTTTTTTTATTTTAATATTATTGTTGATTTTTATGAATTACTTGATAAAGACGGATGCTCAAAGAACCGAAAACGAAATAGATAATTTAATCAATGCAAATAACATTTCTTTTACCAAGGGAGATACGAAAGAAGAAATTATTTCAAAACAAGCTCCCGATAATTTACAAGCCGAACAACAACCGGAACAAAAACAAGATAATTCAATTCAGTCTCAACCTGTTGAACAGACTAAACCTATCGTTGTTGTTACTGAAAAACCTGTAGAACCTCAACAAAATAATATCAATAATAACAATAATATAGTTGTAGAAAAGAAACAAAAACTTGTAGTTAAAGCAAATTCCGATACTTGGGTTGATATTTCTGCTGATGGTAAAAATAAATATACAGGGTTTCTTTTTACAGGTAATCAAAATACTTTTTATGCTACAAATTTATTTAATATAAAAATAGGAGATGTTAATGGAGTAGAGGTTTTTTTTAATGATAGTCCTATAGATATATTAAGCGGTGCAGATGAAAATAATGTAAATACATTAGAATTGAAAAAATAATATGGACAATAAAGTTGCATTAATAACATTAGGTTGTTCAAAAAATACCGTTGAAGCCGAAGCCGTTGCAGGTTTATTTGTAAAGGACGGTTTTGAAATAACAAATGATGTACAAAGAGCGGATATAATTGTTATTCATACATGTTCTTTTATAGCCGATGCACAAATTGAGTCGGAAAATTGTATTATAGCAACAAAAGAGTTAAAAGCAAAAAATAAAAATTTAAAAATTTATGTTTCCGGTTGCCTTCCTCAACTTATGAAACAAGAATTTATAAAAAAATATCCTTTTGTCGACGGTTGTGTAGGAACGGGAGACTTCGAAAAAATAGTTAAGCTTATAAAAAAACAAAAGTTTTTTTCTTTGACAAAAGAATGTTCCGGTGTTCAAAATTTTAAAAGAAGAATTTTATCTACATCCATTCCTTCTACTTATATCAAAATATCTGAAGGTTGTAACCATAGATGCAGTTTTTGTTTAATTCCTCAGGTAAGGGGAAATTATAAAAGTAGAACGATTAAATCCGTAGTTGATGAAGCAAAAGCATTGGCAGCTTGCGGAATAAAGGAATTAAATATTATTGCACAGGATACAACAAGCTACGGTATTGACATTTACGGCAAGCCTGTATTAGATAGATTGCTTGATAAAATATCAAATGTAAGTTCTTTAAAGTGGATTAGACTTTTGTATGCTTATCCGTTAAACATTTCAAATGATTTGTTAAAGATAATTTATGAAAGAGAAAATATATGTAAATATATTGATATTCCTATACAACATATCGATAAGCAAATATTAGCAAAAATGGCAAGACCGTTAAATACGGTTAAAGTAATTGAAAATATAAAAAATAAATTCCCGGATATCACACTTAGAACTTCTTTAATAGTAGGTTTTCCGGGTGAAACAAAAACACAATTTAATAATTTGGCAAATTTTGTTCGCCAAAATTATTTTGAACATATAGGGATTTTCGGCTATTCCGATCAGAAAAAAGCAAAATCTTTTAAATTGAAAAATAAAATTTCACAAAAAGTAATAGAAGAAAGGAAACAAACTCTTGCGGCGGTTCAATTTGAAAATGTTATAAAAAACAATAAAGCAAAAATAGGGAAAGAATTTGAAGTTTTTGTTGAAGCGGTTGATAAAAATTTTATTTATTGCAGAACAAGTTTTCAGGCACCTGAAATAGATAATATCACACTTGTTCGTTTGAATAAAACAAATAAGCGAAAAATAAAAATCGGTACTTTTACAAAAATTATGGTGTCAAATTTTAAAGATTATGACCTGATTGGAAGACTTGAAGATTAGAGAATTTGAAGAGTAGAATCAATTTTTTTAAAGTTTGTTTTTTTGTATAATAGCATTGTCATTTTAATTTTAGGCATTAGCGGACGGAAATATGATAAAAATGAATTTAGCAAATAAACTTACATTGTTGAGAATTATTTTGGTTCCTGTTTTTATTGTGTTGCTTGAAATAGAAAATATTTGGACTGCAGTTGCTGCACTTATTGTATTTTTGGTAGCTTCAATTACCGATTTTTTTGACGGTAAAATTGCAAGAAAATATAACACAATAACGACATTGGGAATTTTTTTGGACCCTCTTGCCGATAAACTTCTTATAACATCATCTTTTATTTGTTTTGTCGGAATGTTCGGTTTAAATATTCCTGCATGGATGGTAATTTGTATCATAGCAAGGGAATTTGTTATAACCGGCTTAAGGTTTATTGCTTCATCAAAAAACGTTTCAATTCCTGCAAGTATTCACGGCAAATTTAAGACCACATCCCAAATTATTGCAATAGTAATGATACTTGTAATTATAATCATAAAATACATATTGGCTGAATTTTATTTTGTAACTCCTTATGATTTATTTGAACTTTCCGGAATTCAATATTTTTGCGGTTGGTGTCTTTTAAAATTACCGTATTGGTTAATGCTAGTAGTTACAATATTAACTTTGTATTCCGGTGTCGCTTATATTTTGGAACATAAAAATATTTTTAAAGAAGATGTAGAAAAATAATATGTTAAAAATAAAAAGTATAATTTCCGGTCAGTTTGAAGTAAATTGTTATTTGGTTTATGATGATGTTACGAAGTCCGCCGTTATTATCGACCCCGGACAAGACGGCAGTTCGGTTATTGAAACAATTTCTAACTTAAAATTAAACCCCGAACTTTTAATAAATACGCATGGACATTTCGACCATATTTTATCCGATGATGTTATTCGCACAAAATATAATATACCGTTGGCAATTCATAAAAATGATGCCGATTTTTTAAGCGATGTTGTCAAAAATGCTTCTTATGTAATAGGTGAAACCGCAACGGTAAAGGTACCCGAAATTATTTTTGACAAAGAACAAACTTATCAAACAAGTTTTTGTAAATATTCAGTCTTAAATACTCCCGGACATACACCCGGTTCGGTTTGCATTTTAATTGATAATAATTTATTCTCCGGTGATACTCTTTTTGCCGGTTCCGTAGGCAGAACGGATTTTCCCGGCAGCAACTCTACGGCAATGCAACAATCGTTGCAAAAATTAAAATTGCTTGATGAAAAAATTAAAGTTTATCCGGGGCACGGTCCGTTTACCGATATGAAAAAAGAATTATCTTCAAATTTTTATTTGAGGTAATTTTATGGATTATTTGGAAAATTTTATCTCATACATTTTAATCGAAAAAGGCTTAACAAAAAATACCGCTTTATCATATAAAACGGATTTGAAAGCTTTCTTAAAATATTTGGAAGATAACAATATAAAATTGGAAGATGTTCATCATCAAAACATAACCGATTTTTTGTGGTATTTAAAACAAAAAGGTTTAAAAGCAAGCAGTATTTACAGAATGACGGAGTCCGTCAGGCAATATTATAAATTTTTAGTTTTGGAAAATGTTATAAAAGTAAATCCGTCCGAAAATTTAATTTCTCCTAAAATACCGATGACACTTCCGGATATGCTTACCCCACAGGAAGTTGATTTGTTGTTGAATTCAGTTAACGGTTCCGATATTCAATCATTAAGAAACAGAACGATGTTGGAACTTTTATACGCAACCGGTTTAAGAGTTTCCGAATTGGTTCATTTAAAATTTGAAAATATAAATATTGAAGAAAAGTTTGTCAGAATTTTCGGTAAAGGTAACAAAGAAAGGTTAATTCCGTTTACCGATAAAGCTCAAATGTATTTAAAATTTTATTTGAATCATAGGCAAAAATCAAAGTCGGATTATGTTTTTTTGACAAGGCTTGGTAAACCTATTTCAAGGGTTGAATTTTGGAGACAGTTGAAAAATATTGCAATAACTGCGGGAATAACAAAAAAAATAAGTCCGCATACATTAAGGCATTCTTTTGCTACACACATTTTATCTGCAGGCGCGGATATTCGTTTTGTGCAGGAAATGTTGGGACATAGTTCAATTTCAACAACACAAATTTACACACATTTAACAAATGAACATGTCAAACAACAGCATCAAAAATATCATCCGAGAAGTTAAAATTTGATATAATAAAAAAATATGAAGTTTTTTAAGGAGAAAAAAATGAAAAAAATTTTTTTGATGGTAAGTTTGTTTTGTTTTGGTTTATTTTTGTTTTCATGTTCTTCAACACCTAAAGTTACAAGAGTAAATGAAGATGAACAGATTGATTTAAGCGGTAACTGGAACGATACAGATTCAAAACTTGTTGCAGAAGAAATGATTTCTGATTCTTTAGCTAAACCTTGGTTAGAAAATTTTATGATGAAAAAACAAGCTAAGCCAAGAATTATTGTAGGAACAATATTAAACAAAAGCGATGAACATATAAGCACCGAAACATTTACAAAAGATCTTGAAATAGCTCTTTTAAATTCCGGTAAAGCATCGTTTGTTGCATCAAAAGCTCAAAGGCAAGAAATAAGAGAAGAAAGGATGGACCAAGCAGATTTTTCAGACCCTGCAACAGTAAAAAAATTCGGTAAAGAATTAGGTGCCGATTATATGTTAAAAGGTCAAATAAATACAATAACCGATGCAGCAGGAAAAACAACATTAAAATATTATCAAACAGAACTTGAACTTATTGATATTGAAACAAACGAAAAAGTTTGGATAGGTCAAAAGAAAATTAAAAAAGTTGTAGGAAAAAGTAAATATAAAGCATAAATAAATAATGCACTTTCAAAAAGTTAAATATTTTATATTATCTTTAATGTTTATAAGTTTAACTTCTTGTGCAACAACAAAAGTAAACGAATTTTATAGTAAATTAGCACCACTTATAGAACAAAGAGATATAAGTGGTGCTGTTAGTTGTGCTGCGGATTTTTATAAAAATTGCGATAAATACAACAAACTTCTATATTCATTGGAACTTGGCCTTTTATATCACTTAAACGGTGATTATAAAAAAAGTAACGAAATTTTCGAAAATGCAAAATATATTTATTCAATGAAAGATTATACCTCAACATTTTTTAATGATGATACGTTGTTACCAAGCTATTATTTAGGCGAAGATTTCGAGATGGCATACACAAACTTTTTCTGTTCGTTAAACTATCTTAAAACGAGAAAACTTAAAGGTAGAAAAAACGAAGCAGCAGTTGAAGCAAGACAAGCAAACAATCTTTTCAATAAAATAAAAATTGATAAAAGTAACAAATTGTACCAAGACGATCCTTTCGTAAGATATTTTATGGGACTGGTATACCAAAATGCGGGATTTCTCAACGATGCAATGGTATCTTACAAGTTAGCACTTACCGCTTATGCCAATTACAATGTTTGCAATATGCCGGTTCCTAAAGATTTAGTAAATAATCTATACACATTATATTGTCATTACGGACTTACCGAAGATGCAAAAAATTTAAGAAAAACATACACGTATGCAAAACAATTATATACCGATGATAATGGAACTTTATTAATACTAAACTATAACGGACTTGCACCAAAAAAAGTTGCAGAAGTCGTAACTTTATCTCTTGATTTAGCATGGGATAAATATTACAGAATAAATAATGCTTACAGAAACGAGGTAGAAAAAGAATTTCATATTCACGAAGTGTCTGCAGCTTTTCCTGTATACCAACGATATTATAACGGAATAAAATCTTTTAATATCGAAGTTACCGATGAACAAGACAGTACAAAAAAATATACTTCACAAAGTTATCCGGTAACCGACTTTGAAACGATATTGGAAAAACATTTAGGAGAACCGAATTACAAAACAGTATTTTATTCGAGAATACACAAATATGTACTTTCATTAAAAGAAATAGATCGTATTCGAGAAAACTACGAACAAAAAAAACATGATATTTTGAACGATAAAGATTTAAGTGAAAACAACAAAAAAAAATTATTGAAAAATCTTGATAAAAGAACAGTTTCCGATATTCAGAGTGCAAAAGACACTGCAAATACTTTGAACAAAGTCGATTTAAGATCATGGGAAAGTTTACCTCAAGAAATAAATATGGCAACATTAAGTTTACCGAAAGGGAAATATAATATAATAATAAAGTATATGGATAATAATGGTAAAATAGTTGAAACAAAAAAATTAAAAATAAAAATAAGAAAAAACAGAAACAGTTTTTTGTTAACAAATTCTTTTAAAGGTTCATAATAATTGAAAAAAATACATTATTTATTTTTATCAATAATTTTTATTTTTTGCTCTTGTTCGGGGTTAAACAGTTACTATTCCAAACTTGAAAAAGATATGATTTCTAATGATACCAAACAAGCTGCAAAATTGATCAGTTCATCAGAAAAATTTTACAAATCAAAAAACAAATTCTTATTTTATGCTGATTTAGGACTAATGCAACATATATCGAAAAATTATCAGGATAGTAACACTACATTTGAAAAAGCGAAACAAATATACGACGAAAACTATACAAAAAGTATTTCTGCAGCAACCTTTTCTTTATTTTCAAACGACAATGTTATTCCTTACTACGGTAACCCTTACGAAATGGCATACATAAATGTATTTTGTGCATTAAATTATATTTTGCAAGGGCTGGATAACGAAGCCGTTGTTGAAGCAAGACAAGTTGATAATTTATTTAAAAAAATAAAAGCCGATTCTAACGGAAAAGCTTATTATAAAGATGACGGTTTTGTCCGTTATTTTATGGGGCTTGTTTATGAAAATGCAGGTTATTACAACGATGCTTTAATATCCTATAAGTTAGCATTAAGAAATTATAACACGGATGATTCCGAACGAAATAAAGATTATTTTATAGATGTCCCTGATGATTTGGTTTGTAGTTTATATACAATGTATTGCAAGTTGGGTATGTCATCGGATGCCGAACAATTAAAATCAAAATTTCCCAAAGTTGATTTTTTTCAATACGGGCAAAATAAAAATTCAGGAGAAGTGATAATTGTAAATTATAACGGTTTGTCTCCGAAAAAAGTTGATAATATTCTTGAGTTTTCTTTTTACAATGCATGGCCGTATTTTGTTTCATCGGCAGCAACAAGCCCCGAACAGGAAAAAGTTGAGCAGGTTTTTTCGGCAGTCCGTGCGGGAATTGCAACAGATTTTATAAAAGTTGCTTTTCCGAAATATGTTCGCTATGATAATGAAATAACCTGTTTTAATGTTGAAACTGTTTTTACAAAAGAAAATTCACAAAGTATTTCAAACAGTTATTTGGCAGATGATATAGCTTCAATTATGGAATCTGTTTTGGAAAACAAAAATACAGCCGTTTATGCAAAAACAATTGCACGCTCTGTTGCAAGATATGTTTTGACAAGAGTAGTTTCCGATCAGGTTCGTCAGCAGGAAAAAAACGGTGATCATACTTTAAGCATTTTAACAAGAAGTGTATTAAACATTACATCTTCTTTACTTGAAAAATCGGATAAAAGGTCTTGGAGAACATTACCTGAAAATATAAATATGGCAAGGTTTTCGTTGCCGGTAGGAACTCACAAATTGAAAATAAATTACATGAACGACTATAAAAATATTGTAGCAACCGAACAAATAGAAGTTGCCGTTGAGCCGGATAAAAAAACTTTTGTAATATTAAATTCTTTTAAAACAAAATAAAATGGATAAAGTATTAAACATAAAAATTAAGTTGGAAGATGTTTTGGTGCGGATGGGTGCAAACAAATACAGAACAAAAATAAATTCCGGACTTGAAGAAATAATTTCGGATTCTATTGCAGTTGTACAAAAAATAATTCAACCTAAGTTTGCAATAAGCATTGCCGATAAACAAATTGATGGAAAGAAAATTTTATTGGATAATTTTATAATTTGCAGTAAAGACATTTTTAAACTTCTTAAAAATTCGAAAAAAGTTTATGGAATAGTTGCAACCGCAGGTATTGCTATAGACCAAAAAGTAAATTTGCTTCAAAAAGAAAAAGAAACAACTCTTGCATATATTTATGATTCAATAGGCTCGGTTGCGGTGGAACAACTTATAGATAATATTTGTAACGAAATAAAAAAAACATCAATTACTACAATGAGGTTTTCGCCGGGTTACGGAGACTGGCCGATTAATAACCAAAAAGAATTTTTAAAGTGGCTTGCCGCCGATAAAATAGGTGTTTCTTTATCTGAAACATTTCAAATGTCTCCCAGAAAAACAGTTTCCGCATTACTTGGTGTTGAAAATTGATATCTAAAGCGCTATTTAAAATTGTCGTTCAAATTTTCAGCCCTCATCCCTCAGCTCTCAGCAAAAAAATACTTCACAATTTTCTGTTGTTTCAATTAACCCCATAACCCTATAGTCCTATAAACCAAAAAATTGTTTAACAATTTTTTTTGTTTTTTGTATAATCAAAAATATATTTACCATAAAAGGAGATATTTTCAAAATGGAAAGAGTGTATAATTTTTCTGCAGGTCCGGCAGTTTTACCGGAAGAAGTTTTAAAACAAGCAGCTGATGAAATGATGAACTACAAAGGTTCCGGAATGTCCGTTATGGAAATGAGCCACAGATCAAAAACTTATCAGGCTATTATTGATGAAGCAGAAAAAGATTTAAGAGATTTATTAAATATACCTGCAAACTATAAAGTTCTTTTTGCACAGGGCGGTTGCTCTTTACAGTTTGCATCGGTTCCGATGAATTTAATGAGAAACGGAGTTGCCGACTATATTATTACCGGTCAATGGGCAAAAAAAGCATTTGCCGAAGCACAAAAATACGGTAAAGCAAACAAAATTGCAACATCCGAAGATAAAACATTTTCTTATATTCCCGATTGTTCCGATTTGCCCATAAGCGAAAATGCCGATTATGTTTATATTTGTGAAAACAATACGATTTACGGAACAAAATATAAAACACTTCCTAACACTAAAGGAAAACCGTTAGTATCCGATGTTTCGTCTTGTTTCTTATCCGAACCCGTAGATATTACGAAATACGGTGTAATGTACGGTGGAGTTCAAAAAAATGTAGGCCCTTCCGGTGTTCAAATTTTAATTATCAGAGAAGATTTAATTGGTGAAGGTCCTGCCCTTTCGTGTACACCTACAATGATGAACTGGAAAATTCAAACCGATAACGGTTCTTTATATAACACACCTCCTACTTACGGTATTTATATTTGCGGTTTGGTATTTAAGTGGATTAAAAAACTTGGCGGACTTGCAAAAATGAAAGAATTGAACGAAGCCAAAGCAAAACTTTTATACGATTATCTTGACAGCAGTAAATTATTTAAAGGAACTGTTGTAAAACAGGACAGGTCTTTAATGAATGTTCCGTTTGTAATAGGCAACGAAGAAATGGAAGCAAAATTTATAAAAGAAGCAACAGCAGAAGGTTTGGTAAGTTTGAAAGGACACAGGACCGTAGGTGGAATGAGAGCTTCAATTTATAATGCAATGCCTATAGAAGGTGTTCAAAAATTAGTTGCTTTTATGAAGGAATTTGAAAGCAAAAATATATAAAATTTTGTTTTACAAAATTTTAGGTTGTGGGTTGATAGGTTATAGGGTTATAAATTGAACTACAAAAAATAACTGATAAACTTATACATATAAACTGTTTTTGAGGAGTAGAAATATGGATCCTAAAGAATTGAACCAACATTTGTTCAGTTTAATTTCGATGTTTGCATCTGCATGTTGGCAGCAAATGGGTAAAATTCCAAACCCTGTTGATAATAAAATAACGAAGGATTTAAAATCGGCTCAAGTAACGATAGATATGTTGTTGATGTTAAGAGATAAAACAAAAGGTAATTTAACGAAAACCGAAGAAAAAATGTTGGAAGATACAATATCGAATTTACAAATGAATTATGCCGATGAAGTTGCCAAAGACGGTAATAACAAATCCGAAACACAACCGAAAATAGAAGAAAAACCTAAAACGGTTTAGGATTATTATTTTTATAGAGTTATTGTTGAAATATAGCGATTTCTGTAGCTGTAAAACTTTAAACTTTCAGCTTTAAGCTATAAACTAAATTTTGCTCTGCAAAATTTTTACTTGACTTTTTACTAAGATTTGTATTATAATACCCATATATTATTTAAAAAGGGGTTTTATTATGAAAGAATTAACTGAAAAACAAAAAAGAGTTTTAAATTTTATAAGAGAATTTCATGTACAAAATGCAATGATGCCGACTGTAAGGGAAATTGCAAATAATTTCAAGCTTTCAATCGGTTCGATTCAGCAGCATTTAAGAGGTTTATTGGCAAAAGGTGCTTTAGTTAAAAGAGGTTCAATTTCAAGAGGAATAGATTTCCCTAAAAGACAAAATTTTACACAAGTTCCTATTTTGGGAAGTGTTCATGCCGGAACATTTTTGGAACAAATTGAAGATGCTAACGATTATGTTTATATAAATACCGATGTAACAAGAAACAGAAAATGTTTTGCTTTAAAAGTTAAAGGTGACAGTATGGAACCTTCCGGTATTTTTGAAGGTGACACTATAGTAGTTTCAGATACGAATAATGTTCAAAACGGGGAAGTTGTAGTTGCTTTGGTTGACGGAGAATCCGCAATAAAAATGTTTTTTAAAGAGAAGGATAAAATATTTTTAAAATCTTCAAATCCAAAATACCCTACTATAACATCTGATAATATAAAAGTAGTCGGTAAACTTATATATTTGGTAAGAGAATACAGAAGTTAATATATGAAAGTTTTATTTTCTTTTTTATTTGCATTTGATATTTTTTTAGGGTTCATTGTCGGTTATTTTTTTAATGTATGGATGGGTATAATAACCGCTGCGGTTCTTATTTTTATTAATGCGGTTACCTATCGTGTAATATTGAAAATTCAAAAAATTCAAAAAGAACAAAAACAAAAGATTATTGTATAGATATAATAATTTTTTTACATAATGACATTAAAAATTTTGTGTGTGGAGTTTTGTTTATGAAAGGATTCTTACTTTTTCTTTTAGGAATGTTAACGATGTTTTTATTGTTGTTGTTCGTTTTTAAAGAACCTGTTCCTAATATATTGCCGGAAACGGAAGAGCAATACGAAGAAGAAAATGACATGGATGGACTTACATTTTTCCCTGAAGGGAAAGAAGAAATTTTCGAATTTACAAATAAACAATTAAATGTTTTGAATTGTTTTCAACAAAAAAATATTGCCCTTGTAGAATCTTTTCCTGTTGATAAAGAAAGAAATGTAATGTTACTTATGGGTTCCGAAGGAGATTTGTATTATGATAACTTAAAAATAGATATTTCTAACGAAAAAGTTTTGACACAAATAGGAATATATCAATATGAAAATGATGACGGTAAATTAAAAACTGTTCCTATTGTTAGAATTAAAGATTCACCTGTTAAAAATATCCCTATTAAAGAAATTCCTAATAAAAAGAAAAATAAGAAATAATACAAATAAGATAAAGTTTGTTTTGTATAAAAAGTTTGTAATTTTTAATTAAAAATTACAAACTTTTTTAATTTTTAGCTTTACTTAAAAAACATAAATTTTGTAAAATTTATATTTGCATTATAAAGATATAGTCTTGAGGTGTTTTTGTCGGAGGCTTAAAAATGATAAGAGCAATTTATTTAAACAACGGAATTTGCGACTACGAATTTGAAATTGAAAAAATAGGTAGTATATATAAAAATGGTTCGGCAGTATTGTGGGTTGATATTACCCTTGAGAAAGGTGATTTGTCTACGGACGAAATTGCATTGCTTACCGACACTTTTAAATTTCATGAACTTTCGGTGGAAGATTGTCTTTTCCCGCTATATAACCCTAAAGTTGAAGAGTTTGATAACTATCTGTTCGTAAGTACACACAGCATAAGGTTAAAAAGAATAGATTTATCCGAATTTGATGAGTTTGTGTCCGAAGTTGATATTTTTCTGGCAAAAAACCTTATTGTTACAGTGCATACGGAAGAGTTGGAATTTATTGAAACTCTTATGCAAAAAGCGAAGTTAAAACCTCAGGTTGAATTAAAAAATATAGAAAATTTACTTTATAATATTTTGTCAAAAATCGTAGATAACCTTGAACGGACAATGGAAAAAATAAGCGATAAAATAGATTTGCTTGAAGATAAAGTCCTTGA
>Ga0310690_10007531_pt1 | contig 13999 bp, 12 predicted proteins | sample AusTroGonzalo_MG_2_FD_207661 | JGI IMG/M metagenome (GOLD analysis project Ga0310690, IMG submission 207661) | Bovine rumen microbial communities from tropical cattle in Woodstock, Queensland, Australia - Gonzalo_04 (v2) (version 2) | ecosystem: Host-associated > Mammals > Digestive system >... | reverse complement strand
TTCCAGTTTGGCGACCAGCTCTTCCATGGACATGGATGAGGTCTGGTCCGTAGCCCGGTCGCGCACCGCCAGGGTACCTTCCGTGATTTCCTTTTCACCGATGATCAGCATATAAGGAACCTTGTCCTCCTGGCGGGCGTAGCGGATCTTGTAACCGATTTTTTCGTTCCGCTCGTCCAGTTCGGCCCGGATCCCCTGCCGCATCAGTTCGCGGGTGACTTTGGCCGCGTAGTCCATACTCTTGTCACTTACGGGCAGCACTTTCACCTGCACCGGTGCCAGCCAGAGCGGGAAAACACCCTTGGTCTCTTCGATCAGATAGGCCATGAACCGGTCAATGGAACCGAGAATCGCACGGTGTAGCACCACGGGTGTTTTTTCAGTACCGTCCTGGTCGATGTATTTCAGGTTGAACTTTGCCGGCAGGCAGAAGTCCAGCTGGCAGGTGCTCAGCGTGTATTCCGCGCCAATGGCAGGCTTTACATTCACGTCCAGCTTCGGCCCGTAGAAAGCTGCCTCGCCGATTTCTTCGGTATAGTGAATCCCCAGCTGGTTAAGTACTTCGCGCAGCGCGCTTTCCGCCTTGTTCCACATCTCGTCATCCTGGTGATACTTCACCTTGTCTTCCGGATCCCGCAGGCTCAGCACACAGCGGTAATCCGTGATATGGAAGTCTTTATACACGTCGCGGATCAGGTTCACAACGCTGGAAACCTCGTCCTTGATCTGATCCGGTGTAACGAACAGGTGCGCATCATTCTGGCAGAAATGGCGGCCGCGCTCGATGCCCTTCAATGTTCCGCTTGGTTCGAAACGGAAGTCGTGCGCCACTTCTCCGATGCGGATCGGAAGATCCCGGTAGGAATGCAGCCGGTTCGCATAAATCATCATATGATGTGGACAGTTCATGGGACGAAGTACGAAACTTTCACCTTCCACTTCCATGGCGGGGAACATGTTTTCCTTGTAATGATCCCAGTGTCCGCTTGTACGGTAAAGATCCACTGTTCCAACACAGGGAGTCATGACGTGCTGATAGCCAAGCAGCCGTTCCTTTTCCTTGATATAGTTTTCCAGTTCCATCCAGATCGTGTAGCCCTTGGGCAGGAACATGGGCAGTCCCTTGCCGATCAGGTCGTCCGTCATGAAGAGCTGCATGTCCTTGCCGATACGGCGGTGATCCCGGGCTTTTGCCTCTTCCACCTGCCGCTCGTATTCCTTCAGCTCATCCGCGTTGCGGAAGGCAACACCGTTCAGCCGTGTGAGCATCTTGTTCTTCTGATCATTCTTCCAGTATGCACCGGAAATGGCTGTCAGTTTGAACGCTTTGAGGGCTTTTGTGTAGCACAGGTGCGGGCCGACACACATATCGATGTAATCACCCTGCTGGTAGAAGGTGATCACCGCATCTTCCGCCAGATCGGCAATATGCTCCACCTTGTAAATTTCGCCACGGTCTTTCATCAGCTTTACCGCTTCTTCCCGGGGCAGCGGATAAACCTTGAAAGGCAGGTTTTCCTTGACGATTTTCTGCATTTCTGCCTCAATAGCCGGCAGGTCTTCGTCTGTCAGATGCACGTCACCCAGGTCAATATCGTAGTGGAATCCTTTTTCCGTTGCTGGACCGTAGGCAAAATGCGCCTGCGGATAAATCCGTTTCACGGCCTGCGCCATGATGTGCGCTGCGGAGTGCCTCAGCACCTCCAGTTCCTCTTCTTCCGGGCATTCCGCCACATGTCCGTCGTTGTAAATGATTTTCACTGTTGTCCCCTCCTCTTTTTGTGTCGTGTGGTATGTGGGGGCTTTTGCCAAATCAAAAGGCATCCGCCCTGCGTTACTGCCGGGACGGATGCCTTGTAAAAAGCATTCGCGGTTCCACCCTGCTTGTTGAAACAACCACTCTTTATGACGCGATATCGGCCGTCAGCCGTCTGCCCGTCCGGGAATGGTATCGGATCAGGCTCCGCTGCAGGGTTTCCACCTTCCCCAGCTCTCTGTAAGCGCACCTTCCTGACCGCATGTTTCCCTTCATCCGGAAAGATTACAGTGAGTTTATCACTTCCCCGGGGAAATTTCAACCACGAATTTCCTCGCCTTTTCCTGCGCCTCGATCACCCTGTCGCACCACACGTCAAATTCCGGGTCCTCTGTCTGGCATTCCGGATGATTCATCACATAATCCAGCGCAATACGCACCCCGCGGGCAAAAGGAACCTTTGTGACCATATCCGGCACTGCCCTCTTCAGCTTGCGGTTGTCAAAAACGACAGAAACAGATTTGTCTCCAGTCAGGCCGCCCTCAAAGTCAAACCCGAAAGGCTTTCCTGCTTCCGCAAGGAAATCAGACGCCACGTGGCAAGCTTTCAGTTCAACGCCAAGGGCATCCGCAATGGTCTGATAAATCTGGTCCCATGTCAGTGTCTCGTCACCGGTAATCTGGAACGCTTCACCGATTGTGTGCGGATTGGCCATCAGACCGATGAATCCCGTGGCGAAATCCGTATTGAAAGTCAAAGTCCAAAGGGATGATCCGTCTCCCTGGATAATTACAGGCTTCCCTTCCATCATGCGTTTCACGACCTGCCACGATCCCTTGTTCCCATGCACCCCCAGGGGAATATTCCGCTCATCATAGGTGTGGCTCGGCCGTACAATTGTCACCGGGAACCCCTCTTCCCGGTACGCCTTCATCAGCACTTCCTCAATGGCAATCTTGTTCCGCGAATACTCCCAGTGCGGGTTGGCCAGAGCGGTTCCTTCCGTAATCAGGTAACTGGCCGCCGGTTTATGATAGGCGGAAGCGGAACTGATAATGATATACTGCTTTGTCTTTCCCTGGAACAGGCGGATATCCCGCACTGCATCATCCTGATGAAACGCAATGAACTCACAGACGGTATCAAAGCACATCCCTTCCAGTGCTTTTGCCGCGGCAGCTTCGTCATGGATGTCTGCTGTGATTTGATGAACAGAGCCCGGCACTTCCGCTTTCCGCCTTCCGCGGTTTAAAATCCAAACATCCCACTGCGGATCCTCTGCCAGTTTCCGTACAATTGCCATACTGATCGTACCGGTTCCGCCGATAAATAAAGCTTTCATCATTCCGCCTCCCTCAAAGAATCTGTGCTGCGTTTTTGTATCTGCCTGCAGTTTATTCGGATTACTGTTGTCCGTCAAGGATCTGCATCTTTTTTCCATAGCCGTCATAAAAACGGCCCGGCCTTGCGGCCGGACCGTCCGGAAATCGGCAAAGATTATTTATCGTAGTTGACAACCTGGCTGAAATCGGGAGCCTTCAGGCTGGCGCCGCCGATCAGGCCGCCGTCAATTTCGGGTTGTGCCATGAGTCCTTTGACATTCTTGGGATTCATGCTTCCGCCGTACTGGATGCGGACCTTGTTGCCGACAGCCTTGCCATACTTGCGTGCAATCGCCTTACGGATCACGCCGATGGTCTCATTTGCCTGTTCGTCAGTGGCAGTCAGGCCGGTTCCGATAGCCCAGACGGGCTCATAAGCGATAATCACCTTCGCAACCTGTTCCTTTGTCAGGCCGTTCAGGGCAATCAGCGTCTGGTATTCCACAAGAGCATCAGTATAGCCGGCTTCACGTTCTTCCTTGTTTTCGCCGACGCATACGATGACTTTCAGTCCCGCTTCCACAGCAGCCAGAACCCGCAGGTTCACAGTTTTGTCAGTTTCGCCGAAATACTGGCGGCGTTCGCTGTGGCCGATGATGACATATTCAACGCCGCAGGCTTTCAGCATATCCGCGCTCAGTTCGCCCGTATAAGCGCCGCTCTTTGCCCAGTGCACGTTTTCTGCGCCGAGCTTGATCTTACTCCCCCGCGCTGCTTCCTTGACGGCAGCGAAGTTGACAGCAGGCACGCACACGACAACATCACAGGTGGCATCCTTCACCAGGGGCTTCAGTTCGGCCACCAGTGCCTTGGCTTCGGCCGGTGTTTTGTTCATTTTCCAGTTTCCCGCAATAATCGCTTTACGCATTGTCTTTTTTCTCCTTTATTAAGCTTCGTCAAGGCACGCAACGCCGGGCAGGGTCTTGCCTTCGAGGAACTCCAGGGATGCACCGCCGCCGGTGGAAATATGGGTCATCTTGTCGCCCAGGCCCATCTGTTCCACAGCCGCCGCGCTGTCGCCGCCGCCGATGATGGTTACAGCATCGCTGTCCGCCATCGCCTGCGCCACAGCCAGCGTGCCCTGTGCCAGGGTGGGATTCTCGAACACGCCCATCGGTCCGTTCCAGACGACGGTCTTGGCAGCCTTGACTGCACCCGCAAACAGTTCGCGGCTCTTCGGTCCGATATCCAGGCCTTCTTTATCCGCGGGAATTTTGTCAGAATCCACAACGATGGTATCCACCGGTCCGTCAATGGGATCCGGGAAAGCAGCCGCGCAAACGGTGTCGATGGGCAGCAGCAGGTTGACTTTCTTTTCGGCAGCCTTAGCCATCATTTCCTTGCAATAGTCAATCTTGCTTTCGTCCAGCAGGCTCTTGCCCACTTCATATCCCTTGGCTTTCAGGAAAGTGAATGCCATGCCGCCGCCGATAATCAGGGTATCAACCTTTTCCAGCAGGTTGTTGATCACGTTCAGCTTGTCCTCAATCTTTGCACCACCCAGAACAGCGACGAAGGGACGGTCCGCGTTCTCCAGGGCCTTGCCCATAATGGAAAGTTCCTTGCCGATCAGGTAGCCGGCAACATTGGGGCTGGTGTAAGCGGTAACGCCCGCGGTGGAGCAGTGCGCCCGATGGCAGGAACCGAAAGCGTCATCCACATAGGCGTCAGCCAGGGATGCCAGGTCCTTGCTGAAAGCTTCGCCGTTTTTGGTTTCTTCTGCACGGAAGCGGGTGTTCTGCAGCAGGACGACATCTCCGTCCTTCATGCTGGCCACAGCAGCCTTTGCGTTTTCGCCGACTACGTTGTCATCGTTGGCAAAGACGACTTTCTGGCCCAGGAGTTCGCTCAGGCGGACCGCCACAGGAGCCAGGGAGAACTTCTCTTCCGGCCCGTTCTTCGGCTTGCCAAGATGGCTGCACAGGATCACTTTGCCGCCGTCTGCGATCAGCTTTTTGATGGTAGGCAGGGCTGCCACAATACGCTTGTCATTGGTGATTTTTCCGTCTTTCATGGGCACGTTGAAATCGCAGCGTACCAGAACCCGTTTTCCCTTTACCTGGATGTCATCAACTGTTTTCTTTGCCATGGATGTACACTCCTTTTAAAAATATAATTTGGTTCAATGATCTATTGCAAAATCCTGAAAAGGATCGGCAATCGGATTAAATCGCATCAACCTTAATTCGAGTTAAAAGGAACCGCGTCATGCACTGAGGATATTCAGCATCTTTTCTGCAGCGCCCTGATCCGTAACCAGCAGGGCATGCGGCGTATGCCTCAGAACCGAAATGATCGCACCAGCTTTGGAGGATCCGGCCGCAGATGCCACCATCCGGCAGGTCCGCTTCAGCCGGGCCAGGTCAACCCCGACACTGGAAGACTCCATCAGGCAGTTGCCGCCGAGATCGTAGTATGCTCCGAAGCTTTCTCCTTCGGCTCCTCTCCGCTGTAGATCCGCCTGAACAACCCTGCTCATGTTGCGTTCCTTCATCGTTTCGCTGGCAATACCGATCCCGTGCAGGATCACATCTGCCCTCTCCAGCAGTTCCATTGCTTCATGCACTTCAGGCATTTTCAGCATTTCCTGCATGGCTGCTGCGTCTATATGGTCCGGCAGGTGAATCAGCCGGTAATGTCCTCCCAGCCGCCCGGCGATCTCCTCTGCCAGTGTGTTGGCCTGCAGTTCCACAGAACGGCCGATACCTCCCCGTGCCGGAACTACCATGACATTCAGCGGCGTCTGGCTCTGGATATTCCGGGCAACCGCAGCTACGGTCCGGCCCCCGGTTACTGCCAGGGTGTTCCCGCTCTGCAGAATCGAGCGCAGCCGTACCGCGCAGATTCTGCCGACATCAGAAAGCACCTGCGGATCCTCGTCCGCGTCTCCGGGAGCCACCAGCACCCGATCCACCGGAAGCAGCTCGCACAGCCGGTTTTCCGTTTCAGTCAGGCCGTTCATAGCCTTTGAAAACTCTCGCGCACTGTCCAGCACTTCTTCTGCCTTACGGCTCAGGCTCATGCCGGAAGCATCCAGTTCAATATATCCCAGGTCCTTCAGCAGTACTGCCGTATTCCGTATCTCGCGCTCCGGAAGGTTCAGCCGGGCCGCCAGCTGCCTGCGACCTACTGGCTGGAGAACGGAAATCCGTTCCAGTATAAGGGCCCGGCGTGTCATCTCGTCGGTCAGGTCAGGAGCCAGCTTCCGCATCAGCGTGATAAATCCGGTATCCATGCGGCTCCCCTCCTGTTAGTATTCTTACGTGGGACAATTTCCGCCCTCATGGGCTGATCATGTCCCAAGGAATCTTATCACAACAGGAATCCGGTTTCAAGTTCTTTCTTTTGTAATAAAATCAGACCCGTATGATTTCTGTGCCGTCCAGTGCGCGCTGGATCAGTTCCTCCTGTTCCAGCCTGCTTTCCCCTTCCAGGATCTTCTCCATTTTTGGGTGTGTCGCAGGATGGCGGGGTGTGAAAACCGTGCAGCAGTCTTCAAACGGCTGCTCGGAAATCTCCAGCGTTCCTATTTTGCGGGCAATCGCGATGATCTCGCTCTTGTCAAAACCAATCAGCGGACGGAAAACCGGCATTTTTGCCACGGCGTCCGTAGTGCCGAGCGCCGTCATGGTCTGGCTGGCCACCTGTCCGATACTTTCGCCGGTAATCAGAGCTTCACTTTCCGTCTGCTCCGCAATCCGCTCCGCAATCCGCATCATATAGCGCCGCATAATCAGGGTCGTATACTCGTCCGGGCATTTTTCATGAATCTGCATCTGGATTTCAGTGAAGGGCACCACATGCACCTTGATGCCGCAGCAGGAAAAGCTCAGTTTCCGGGCCAGGTCCAGCACCTTTTCCTTCGCCCGGTCGGAGGTATAGGGATAACTGTGGAAATGCACCGCGTTGATCTGTACGCCGCGTTTGGCGATCATCCATCCTGCCACAGGACTGTCAATGCCGCCGGAAAGCAGCAGGGTCGCATTTCCGTTCGTCCCGACAGGCATACCGCCAACCGCCGGAATCACTTTTACATACAGATAAGCCATATCACGGATTTCAATGTTCATCAGGTAATCCGGATGATGCACATCCACTTTCAGATCCGGATTTGCGTTCAGGATCCGGTAACCAATCTCCTCGTTGATTGCCATGGAATTCATCGGATACCGCTTGTCACTCCGACGAGCATTGACCTTGAAAGTTCCTTTCAGGTCTTTTGTCATGGCAATGGCCTGATCGCATACCGCGTCAAAATCTTCCTTCGGCATTTCCACTGCCGGGCTGACGCTGTGCACACCGAACACACGGGTAACACGATCAACAACGGTATCCAGATCGCTGAAGCCGCGTACAAAAATCCGTCCGTCATGTACATGTACGTCCGCGCCCATTCCCCTTACTGCGTAACGGATTTTGCGTACCAGTGCACGAATAAAGTATGGCCGGTTCAGTCCTTTCAGAAAAATCTCACCGTACCGAACCAGCAGCAAATTCTGCATTTTATTTCCTCCGTCTCATTTTCGCGTGTATTTTTTCAATATTTCATAATGAAATGCGGCCCGTTCCGCGGTGTAGTCCATTTCTTCGTCTGTATTCTCCCGGCAAAGGCTGAACCGCAGGGAGCAGTCCGCCCGGGATGTGCTGACTCCCATTGCCCTGAGCACCGGTGATATTTTCTGTTTCCGGCTTGCGCAGGCGCTGCCGGCGGAAACATAGATACCGTCACCTTCCAGGGCGAACAGCATTGTCTGGCTGCGAACAGGCTCAAAAGCCACATTCAGGATATGCGGTGCGCCTTTTTCCGGATCCGGACCGTTTACAGCAACTTCCGGAATCTTCTCCTTCAGTCCCTTCCACAGTCGGATTTTCAGTCCCCTGATCCTTGTCGCATCTTCCTCGTTCCAGCTGTTCACCGCAGCGCCCAGCGCCAGGATTCCAAAGGTGTTTTCCGTGCCGGAACGCAGGTTTCCCTCCTGGCCGCCGCCGAAAGCCAGCGGCTTCATCGGATGGTTCTCCGCCAGGATCAGTGCGCCGGTTCCTTTCAGGCCGTGAATCTTATGGGCAGACAGCGCATAGGACTGAATTCCCAGTTTCCGGAAGCGAAGCGGCACTCGCAGGAATCCCTGTACCCCGTCCACATGAATCGCAGCTCCCGGGCAGAGCCGGTTTCGAAGTGCCGCGATTTCCTCCAGCGGTTCCAGTGCTCCTGTCTCATTATTCACATGCATGACGGAAATCATCCCGGTATCCGGGCTCATCATGGTTTCAAGCGCCGCCAGATTCACACTGCCGTTTTCCCCGGCCGGAATTTCAGATACCTGATGGCCCATCCGGCGCAGCTCCTCCGCGCAGGCAGAAACCGCCGGATGTTCCACAGAAGAAATCAGCACCTTCTGCGGCGTCCGCCGTGTTTTCATGTGTCCGATAATCGCAAGATTATCGCTTTCCGTTCCACCGGATGTGAAAATGACCCTGCAGCCTTCCGCGCCGGCAGCCTGCAGGCAGCTCTCGCGCACTTTTTCCATCCTTTTCTGTATTTCCAGGGACGGCTTGTATAAAGCGGATGGATTATACCATCCGCTTTCCATTGCCTCGCGGACCGTTTCCGTTGCTGCGGTCCCAGGTCGTGTCGTGGCGCTGTTGTCAAGATATACTGTCATATGTTTACTCCCGGCAGGCTTCTCTTGGCACATATTTACGGATATAACCCACCATTTCTTCGCTGGGCTCAAGAATAATCATTTTCTTGTCCTGATCCTTTGTAAAGTAGAAAAAGTACAGTTCTGCTTCCCGATTCAGAAACCAGTTCATCCGCTTGAGTCCAGGCATGTTCAGATACCGCTTGAAAGCATCGGAATTAACCTTGCCGAAGCATTCAACGTTCCGCACATTCAGACTGCCGAGTGTTTTCCGTTTTTTGTTATTGTACACCTCAGCAAAATCCAGCGCACCGTTTGTGAAAGTATACTCATATTCCGTCAGAATTTTATCGTGAAAGAAGAATGTGTAAGCGCAGATGCCGCCGCTCAACAGGAAAAAAATCAGGCTCGGCAGATGAAATTGACCATACGTAATGCTGCGTGTCATGGAAGAAAACATGAATGCGCATGACAGGCCGGCCAATACGATCACAACCCAGCTGATCAGATACAGTACACGATTTACATTATTCCTTTGTTTTACGACAACTTCCTCAAGAAAATGATCCTGCATGTTTCCATCCTCCGATTCTTTATCTTGTTGAGTTCTGTTACTGTTTTCGTTCCTGCAGACTGTCTGCAAAATCCTCAAAAAAGCTGGTATCCCATGGCAAAGCGGAGAGGGCTTCTTTCGCCATGATGATTTCCCTGTGTGCGTCTTCTCTCGTGCCGTCAATTCCGCGCAAGGCTACCCAGGTCATCTTGTTCTGTTCCTGATCCTTGCCGACAGATTTTCCGAGTTTATCCTCGCTTCCTGTCACATCCAGCAGATCATCCGTCATCTGGAAAGCCATTCCAAGATGCAGGGCATACTCCCGGCCTGCCTTTATTTCCTTTTCCCGTGCGCCTGCCAGGGCAAGCCCGGCCTCAACTGCTGCTTCCAGCAGTTCTGCGGTCTTTCGTTCATGGATGTAGCGTACTGTATCCTCATGTGGAGGCTGTCCTTCAGAGGTCACATCCTCCGTCTGTCCGGCGATCATTCCGGTCACTCCGGCATGCCGCATAATGATTTCCAGCGCCCGGCACCCGCGAAGATCACCCATTTTCACAGCAGATCCGGCCATCAGCTCAGCCGCAGCATTCAGCAGTCCATCCCCGGCCAGGATCGCGATATTTTCACCAAATACCTTATGATTGGTCGGCTGTCCCCGGCGCAGGTCGTCATTATCCATCGCAGGCAGATCATCGTGAATCAGGCTGTAGGTGTGAATCATTTCCAGTGCACAGGCAAACGGCAGCGCAGCGGACAGATTACCGCCTGCCATATCACAGGACGCCAGCAGCAGTACCGGACGGATCCTCTTGCCTCCGCCCTGCAGGCTGTAACTCATCGCTTCCCACAGCGGGCTTGGAATATCGCCAAGTGAAGAAAGCATCGGAATCAGCGCCTGCTCCGTCATCTGCCGGTATTCGTCAAATGTTTTCATCGGAGATTTCCGTCTCCTTTCCGTTCTGCAGCGCCGTCAGCCGGCGGTTTATTTCTTCCAGCTCGGCGGACAGTTCGCCAAGAATTTTCATACCGGTTTCATAGGCATTGACGGAGTCTTCCAGCGACAGTGAACCGTTTTCAATTTTCGCGGTCATATCCTGCACGATTTGCAGTTTTTCTTCAAATCCAGGTGTCGCTTTTTGTTCCTTCCTGTCCATCAACTCATACCCCATCTTTCCTGACATCGGCTTCAACACTTCCGTCCGCGAAACGGATCCGGACAGTCTTTGCATCCTTCGCCTGCTGCGTTCCGGTGAGGACCCGTCCTTTCCGGTCTGTTACCATTGTGTATCCCCGTTCCAAGACTTTCAGCGGGCTGATCGCTTCCAGTTTCTCCCTCAGGCGGATCAGCTGAACACCGGCAGAATCTGTACGCTTCGCAATGGTGATGCGCATCCCTTTTTCTGCCTCTCTGAGCTGCGACGCTGCGTTGTCCAGGCGCAGGCGCATTGCATGTGCCAGTTCCGTCTTCCGGAGAGTGCTGCCGGATGCCAGCAGTGCTATCCGTTTTTCGGGGCTTGACGCAGTCAGCCGGAGCATCCATTCCTGCACTTTTGCAGAAGCCTTAATCCATTCGTTTTCCTCTGCGCGGCGTAATCCTGCAGACAGGAAACGGATCTTCCCGTGCAATTCCCTGCGATCCGGAAAAACAATTTCCGCCGCATTGCTCGGCGTGGATGCACGAACATCCGCCGCCAGATCGCAGATTGAGGTGTCGATTTCATGCCCGACGCCGGAAACCACCGGAATCCGGCTCGACGCCACAGCCCGGGCCACAGTTTCATCGTTGAAACACCACAAATCCTCCGCAGATCCACCGCCGCGGGCAATAATCAGCACATCCGCATCCGTCTCTTCATTCGCTGCCCGGATACCTGCTGCAATTTCAGCGGCAGCCTTTTCACCTTGGACGGCAACCGGTATCAGTACAATCGGCACCGCCGGACAGCGCATTCCGGAAACATTCAGTATATCATGCCATGCGGCACCGCTTCCGGAAGTGACAACCGCAACCTTCCGCGGAACCATCGGCAGTATCCGCTTGCGTGCAGGATCGAACAGTCCTTCGGCGCTGAGGCGCTTCTTCAGTTCCTCAAACCGGGCATACAGGTCTCCGGTTCCTTCCGGGCGCAGATTCATAACATACAGCTGGACCGTCCCACTTTTCGGATAAACATCCACATATCCGGACACCAGCACGGAATCTCCGTCCTTCGGCTTCATCCTTGCATGAAAGGTGTTCTGCCGGAACATAACACAGCTGACAGCCGCCTCTTCATCCTTCAGGGTAAAATACCAGTGTCCGGATGACAGATGATGCCGAAATCCGCTCACCTCACCGCGAACCGTAACGCTTCGGATACGCGGATCTTTGCGGATCGCATCCGCGATCATCAGGTTCAGCTGCGATACGCTGATGCCTTCGCTCACTTTTCCAATGTCCTTTCGGCGGCATCGGCTGTATTGGCCAGCAGCATCGCAATGGTCATTTTCCCGACGCCTCCCGGCACCGGTGTAATCCAGCCGGCTTTCTCCCGGACACGCTCAAAGTCTACGTCTCCGCATACTTTTCCATCCACCCGGTTGATTCCGACATCAATTACAATCGCGCCGGGTTTTACCATATCTTCCGTAACAAATCCGGGCTTTCCGACAGCCGCGACAAGAATATCCGCCTGCCGGGTATGTTCGGCCAGATTCTTCGTGCGGCTGTGGCATATGGTTACCGTACAGTTCTGCTGCAGCAGGAGCATCGCCATTGGTTTCCCGACAATGTTGCTCCGTCCGATTACAACAGCTTCCTTTCCGGAAAGATCCTCGCCGGTCGAACGGATCATGTACAGTGCTCCTTTGGGTGTACAGGGCAGAACGCCTTCCGTTCCGGTCAGCAAATGACCTGCATTGACCAGATGGAATCCGTCTACATCCTTCTCCGGCAGGATTTTCGCCAGAGCAGCATTTTCATCCAGATGATCCGGCAGCGGAAGCTGAACAAGGATTCCGTGTATTGCGGGATCTCTGTTCAGCGCGTCAATCTGTTTTTCCAGTTCCTCCTGCGTTGTGCCTTCGTCCATGCGGATCGTCCGGGACAGCATACCGGTCTCTTCGCAGCCTTTGCCTTTATTCCGTACATAGATCTCGCTTGCCGGATCATTGCCGACCAGGATCACCGCCAGGCCGGGAATAATTCCCCTGGCTTTGAGTGCTGTAACCCGTGATGTTACCTCATCTCTGATCTGTGCAGACAGAACCTTTCCGTCCAGAATCTTTGCCGTCATGTCCGTTTCTCCCTTTATCCGTTCTGAATTTTCTTCAGCCCGATCAGTGCAACGCCGACTGCGTTGTCTCCGCTCATTTCCGGCATTCCGAAAACAATTTTCGGAGCATTGTGCTTTGCCGCAATCCGTTGAATAAGCATTTGCCGGAATAGCGGCGAAGACGCCACGCCTCCGGTAACCAGCGCATTGTGCAGCCCGGTTTTCCCCGCGCCGGCCGTCAGCATCCGGGCCGTCGTCCGGGCCAGCACATCATAAATTTCCCGTGCCGTATCCTCCCGGTTTGGCTTCCCTTCTTTGATCCACCGCTGCGCCTGGCTTTCAGCTCCGCTGAGATGGCAGTTCAGGTCTCCGTCGCTCATGCTGCAGCCAAGTAGTCCCCGGCAGCATCCACGTGACGCCAGTGCCTCCATTTCCGGGCCGGCAGGAAACCGAAGACCCATTGCAACGCCTGCCCGATCCACCAACTGCCCTGCATGAAGATCCAGGCTTCCGCCGATCTGCACAACACTGTCGCCGCGTACTTCCAGCAGGTCTGTCGTTCCGCCGGATAAATGCAGCGCAAGATAGTTCTCCGTGGTGTCCAGCTCCGTACCGGCTTTTGCCGCGGCCAGGTGTCCCCTTTGATGTGTCGTGCCGACAAAAGGCACTCCCAGCGCGGCGGCTGTTAGCCGTCCGAAGGAAGCGCCTGCCATAAATACCGGCATATAGGATTCGGATCCGTCCCGCGGCGACAGGCTGGCTGCCACAGCTGCTATGGTTCCCTTTGCCGCCTCGCGAAGCGCATCCGACACCCCGTTCAGCTGGCGCAGATGTGCAAATACCGCTTCATTCTGTCGCAGCCCGCGCTCTCCGGGAAGTACCGGCAGCAACTCGCGGTAATTCAGGAGTACGCTGCCGTTTTCGTCAACCAGCGCAACGCTGGTTCTGTAATTGCTGGTATCCAGTCCAAGTACTGTGATACTCATGCGTTTTGCCCACGGACAATGGTTCCAAGGATCCCGTTCACAAACGGTTTGTCATCCGGATCTGAATACTGTTCCGTCAGTTCAAGTGCTTCTGCAACGGATACGTTTACCGGAACATCCGGCTTGTACCGGATCTCCCATACGGCCAGCCGCAGGATTGTCAGGTCCACCAGCGACATCCTGTCTATCGGCCAGTCTTTCGCGGTCCTGTCAATCAGCGCATCCAGTTCGTCCATATGCTCCAGCACACCATTGAAAGCTTCTGAAATGTATGCGCGGTCTTCTTCGTCCGGTTCTTTCTTCCCGACCGTACGTCCTCCGGGGACTCCGTTTTCCCGAAGTTCATCATATACCATTTTCAGCGTCTCTTCTCCGCCCTGACCTCCGGATACGCTCTCAAAGATCATCTGCATAGCGGCAGAGCG
>Ga0310690_10007530_pt1 | contig 14005 bp, 6 predicted proteins | sample AusTroGonzalo_MG_2_FD_207661 | JGI IMG/M metagenome (GOLD analysis project Ga0310690, IMG submission 207661) | Bovine rumen microbial communities from tropical cattle in Woodstock, Queensland, Australia - Gonzalo_04 (v2) (version 2) | ecosystem: Host-associated > Mammals > Digestive system >... | reverse complement strand
TGCGACCTTCAAGTGTACAAAACAAGGTACCTACGGACAGTATTACTTCACAGACGGAACCGTGGTTTCACAGGCCGTACTTGATATGCAGGACAACATAGATGAGACAACGAAACATCTCGACACTCAGGCGAAATTTGCAACGAATGCAGAAACAGATGGTTATGTTGGTGTTTACGTGGCCAAAGCAGAGGTAGATTTGTTGGGAAAGACCTATCACAAGAACAATATCATTGCACCAGGAGATTATAAACAACTCAGTGCAGAAGAAAAAGAATACTTCGAGCCAGGCTATATCTGTATCGGTACAATTCAGGTGGGTCCGAAAGACTACCGTGTACTCAACGAAGTCATTGGTGAGACCGAATATACTGGAATTACAGACAGTAACATCAAAGGTCATTTCCAGAAAGCATACTATTGTATGAGAACAGGTTCATGGGGCGGTAAGCTTTACTACCAAGGTCAATACTACAGTGCTGTTGACTATTGTCAGGTATTGCCACAGGAACGTGAGAACTTCGAATTCACCTATGATGCGCTCGACCTCCTTGTTACGGATTATTACGATTACTTCAAGTATACTACTACAGAAGTAGATGGCAAGACTGTGAAGGTATTCAATCCTAACGATTCATTTGCGGCATTGAAACACTATGCAGAAAATGGAGGCACCAAACGCAATGATTATGTATCAAGATTCGACGGAACTCTGACGAGTCCTCGCTATTCTGTTTCCATCCCTGTGGACTACACAGCCACCTTTAAGGGTACTGACAATTTCCAGATGAAGAACGGCAACGATTACATCGAGATTAAGAAGAAGACCAGTACAGACAACGCTACTGAATTGACATGCGAAGAATTCGAGACGCTGCCAAACGACCGTCTGAACTACGCTGCCTTCAATGTGACTGAGAACAACAAGGGCACAGATGGAGACTATCATGTTTACATCGTCAAGAAGACCTTCGATGTCGGAGGTGTGATGTACAATGCAGGTATGGTACTGAAGAAGAGCGATTATGACGACCTCGGTGGCACAACCAATGAAAATCTGGCTGCCGTTACCATCACGCAAGACGACCTTGATCATAACATCAAGACAGGAGAAGTTGGTGGAGCAAACAATATATACCATCCGTTCTTCTACTGTTTCGTTCAGGAAGAAGCAGACGGTACGTATAAATACACCACTGGAGCAAACCAGACCGGCACTCCTCGATACAAGGTCGGTGAGAAAGACGGCAATGTCAAGGAATGGGTTCCAAATGGAGAAACTGGAACATGGACAGCATTGACGGCTCAATCATTCAGTGACATTGAAGGAAATAGTTATAGTACCGATGGTTATGTTTCACAAGGAACCGTCCTCAACTACGAAAACTTCATTAGTATCTACAACTATCAGGATGGATTCGAAATCAAGGGTGAGACACCTGTCGAGGAGGCAACGCTCTACGTACCTGTAACAGCGAAGATTGACGACTTGCAGAAAGACCGTTATGTGACCGTCATCTACGAGTACACCTATACCGAGAGCGACAACCAAGGCCTCAGCTACGAGACCCGTGTGGAGAAGCACATCATCAACCTGCGTATCCAGTTCGAGAGCGGTGCACCACACATCGGTCCTATCAAAGAGCCAGGTCTGGTACTGCCACTCGAAGCCATTGGTATTGAACCGCCTATGGTAGAAGAAGGAGCCTTCCCAGTCATCGCCAGTGGATGGCAGATCTTCCCATCGGAAGAAGCAGCGAAGAAGCATACCAACGGACGTGAGTTTGCGAACAACGCTGAACCGGTGTACTACTACCAGAACAATTACTACGTGGACTATTATGCAGAGACACGTATGGGACGCACCTTCTCCAACCACCCAGTGCGTGTGAAGGTAGGTAACTATCATCGTATGGCCGATGTCATCAACGATGCACATCACATGTACATCAACCACCGTGATCTTGACAAGACCAGCCATCCTCAGCCCGATCCGAAGATTTACATCGATAGTCGGACAGTGGGTACGAAGGGCGAAGGCAACGAGCAACACACCTACAACGAACTCGATGCCCTGCAAGATTTGTGGACCATTGTGAATGGCACATACGGTACCAACGGTACGGCTTCAGGTCTGACCGATACCGGTACCAACTATGGTCGTGACATCACGGGAGCCAAGAAGCTCGACTTCTATCTCCAGAGCGAAGTCACTACGAGTCTCAACACATGGACACCAATCGGTGACGATAACACCTGCTTCCAGGGTCGCTTCCATGGAAATGGAAATACCGTGAAGGGACTCAGCGGTTCGTTGTTCGGTAAACTCTGCGGCGAGGTTTACAACACCGGTGTGATGGGTCGCTTCACCAGCGGTGGTATTGCAGACGGCGGAAGCGGACGTGTGGAGAACTGTTGGGTATCAAGTGACGCAGCAACGAAGGATAACGATAAGTTTGCTGTTGTCGGTAATCCTACCGACATGAGGGTTATCAACAGCTACTACCCAGAAGAGGACGGCTTCAAAGACTACTCTACTGATGTCAATAATGATGTCATCAAGAAGCGTCCATACTCCGACTTCCTCAACGGTTCTGTGGCATACGACCTCAACCGCTACTATCTTGAGGCACGTTACCGCCTCATGAGCAAGGCAGACAAAGAGACTTCGGGTAGCAAGAAGAACTGGACCTATTTCCGTCTGCCAGACGGAACCATCAAGCAAGAGCCAAAGCGTATCGCTGATTCCGCAGGTAAAGAACCAGGAATGTCAGGCTATGTCGAGACGTATGAGCAGATTGCCGATGCAACAGGCAAGAAGCCAGGCGAGACAGGATATGAGACAACCTACGCAATGGCTAACGAGCCATACGACCTCTACTACACAGAAGAAGACTTTGTACGGTTTGCGAAGACAGGCTCCGACAATGTCGGATATGTAGGGCACTATTATGATGATGGTGACTTCCGCTTCTCCGACGGTCTCAAGCCACATACAGCTGACATGCGACTCGATGATAAATATGGCTATATACCTATCTATCCAGATGACTATATCTTCTTCGGACAAAAGTTGACATACGATATTCTGAAGGATCATGTCGGTGCGATCGTTTCACATGCAAGCCATCCACAGGGCGTTACGAAGAGCCATACAACAGGTAGCAGTGACAATGTGGACAACAGCAAGAACGGCCTGTTGCTCAATGATGCCACCGACATACGCGAGAACCGCATCTACCGTGCACCTGCATACTTCCGCAATGGAAACTACGGTGAGAGCGTATTGTTCAATGCCAATGCAGCCTTTGCCGACAGTTACACATTAGGCACCGAGTCCTATCATATTCACCATAACCTGACTGCTGTCGACCTCAACGGAGGAAATGGTGACACTCAAGGATATCAAGGTGTCGTAGCTGGTTTGCGTTCAGACTTCAAGAGTCGCAGCGATAACTACAAGCCGCTGCTCGACTTCGAACGCCTTGACGGAATCGTCACGAATGGCATCACCCAGAACCTGTTGGTTTATGCACCACGATATAGTGAGCCAAATACCAAGAACCAGCAGACCATCTCTGTGTTGAGGAACTACTTCAATGACCAGACGTATAGCGAACACGAACTGAATACGGAAGAAACCCCTGAACAGTATCATGCCGTACGTACACAGACCAGAGCCGTACACGGACATGTCGTTGTTCAGCAAACAGCTGCATCGCCAACGACAACGACCGATGCAGGCTCACCTATCACGTATACATATCAGTCGAGAACCGACCAGTTCCTCGTTGACAAGAACGACTTCAACGCACCAATGGAATATACCTTCTATCCAAACACGCGTATGTGGTATCAGCGTACACCAGACAACTATGCAGGTCAAAAGACCGTGACAGAAAATGAGCAATCAACGATTGTATTTGATGAGAACGCAGGTTGGGAAGGTGTGAGCATCCCATTCGAGGCAGAGATTGTCACGACCAACCAGAAAGGTGAGATTACGCACTTCTACCGTAAGGATGCTTCAGGCACCTTCGAGAAGGGCTACAACTCAGGTCACGAGTACTGGCTGCGCGGATTCGAGGGCGGAGAACCAAGCACAAAGGCTGGAGAAGGAGACATCTTCATTGCTTCGTTCCTTGCTCCGCTCAAGGATGGTTCAGTTGTCAGGAAGACCGATACGAATACCTTCCTCTGGGATTACTATTACAAGAAGAACGCAAGCGAGGATGATGAACGCGGACGCGATAAGAACGAAGACCGTTATCAGAAGGAATACTATAAGACCTCTCGTGAATACAACGGCTATCCACGCCTTGCTAAGGCCAAACCTTATATTATAGGATTCCCAGGCGAGTACTACTATGAGTTCGACCTCAGCGGTAAGTTCGAAGCCTCAACGGCTCACGCCACGCTTCCTGAAAAGCTGAACCGACAGGTCATCACGTTCGCTGCGACACCATCGACCGAGGACGTACCACTCACGATTGCCAAGAGCGACGGCGAGAAGACGGGCATAACGAAAGAAGCAACCATCTCTGGAAAGAAGTATTCGTTCACCTTCACACCAAGCTATCTGAACGAGGAATATAAGGAAGATGCAGCTAACACCTTCGTACTCAACAGCACAGGTGAAAGCTTCGACTGGGTAGACGTGACGGATGACGTTCCTGTTGTCAGAAATGTTGCCTTCCGTCCGTACTTCACCGGTAGTGTGACCAACGCAGCTCCTCGTCGTATCATCATCGGTAGCTTGGGCGATACATCTCTCCAGCCCGATATCGACGAGCATCACAACGGCAGCCTTGACGATGGCGGTCTGAAGATATCAGTCGATAAACGCTACATCGTGGTTGAGTCGACCCTCCGCGAGAATGCAAAGGTACGTATCACCACGACCAGCGGACTCACTGTCGCAACCTTCACCATCGAACCAGGACAGATTGTTCGCACCCCAGTTAACATGACCGGAGTCTACATGGTGAACCGCACGAAGCTGCTGGTGAAGTAAAGTTGATAGTTGAAAGTTTAAAGTTTATAGTCAGTTGAATAAAGTGTAAAGTTGAAAGTTGATAACAAGATATGGGAAAAGAAGAAGCTGACATATTATATTTTGTGTCTTTCTGCTTAGAACAATATAAAATGCAAAAAGGATTGTCGGGCAGTGAGGCGTTAAAGCTGTTCGACAAGAATGGAGTTACAGATTATTTAGCGAAGCACTATGATGTTCTTCATACACAAGGTGCGTCATGGCTGATGCATGATATAGATGAACATATAAAGGAGCAAGGAGTATGATACCAGAGATTACAAATAGAAATCTGTATTTGCTGCTGCCCGGAAAGGTCTCGGCCATTGTAGGTAGATACGTGGATGAGAATTCCGTTAACATGCTCGACGGACTGAGGAAGTTCTACAACTCCACGACATACAAGGACCTTGAGCGTGAGCAAACTAAGATTTGGCATTTAGGGCCTGTTGCTTTATATCAGATGTTTACAGATGAGAGTTGAGATGATAAAGTTGATAGTTGAAAGTTTAAAGTTTATAGTCAGTTGAAAAAGTGTAAAGTTGAAAAAGATAAGAACATGAGAAGAACAAAGATAATAAAAATACTTGGATGTGCGTGACTGTACTTTGTACAGAGGTCATCGGGTTGGAGGACTGCTGATTGTAAGCGAACTTTCATCCGCAACCCACCACCCCATTGACAGTCCGAAGGGACATGGCACGCACAACCAAGAAAAAACAAACAAAAATGGATGATGATATTTTTTATGTTTTTGCTTTGAAATGGTTCTAGGCCGACAGGCTGTTAGCTATGCGGCGGAAAAAGGAGTGAAGTTCACTTCGGGTTCTATGAACGGCGGATGGATAACAGGTGTGTGAAACACACGAAACCATTGAAAAGTGTTTTTATTATTTTTGTCAAGGAAGAAAGGAGATCATGGGGAGAAGGCTGTGAAGAAACAATAACGTTGATTAGTGTATGACAATCCCCAGTATTATTACACATTCACAACACTTCCACAACTACTGCCGCAATAAGTAATCGTTGACCATTGAACATTGACCATTGAACATTGACCATTGAACATTGACCATTGAACATTGACCATTGAACATTCGCTTCGCGCAAAATGCTTCCGCTCGGCTTAGCTCAAGCAAGCTTGACTCTGCACTCACTTAATCGCATTTTTGAACATTGACCAATAAACTGTTTTTTATGTTTTTGCTTCGAGGATTGCAAAGCATGTAATGCGATTTGGATGTTGCGGAGAATGGGTGATATAAGCTTGTTTATAATCAAACAGAATCAGCAACAGACACAGCATCGAGGAACGAGATATCAATCCGAAGAAGGGTTTTTAATGTTTTTGTCAAAATCAAAACACAGGGGTTGGCAGGTGACCCTGCTTTTCCGATATTTTTGATATCAAATGAGAGGTGAACCCCCAGGTTCGCCTCTTTTTTTGACTTAAAGCTATTTTATAGCTTTTTTATAAAAACAGGAACATTCTCCCCTACTTTTCCCACTTCAAACAAAAAATATTCTTAAGAATATTTGGATATTTCAAATAAAAGTTGTATTTTTGCGCGCAAAAATAGTGAGAGGATAAAGTGTAAGGTGATAACGATAACGATTGATAGTTGATAATTGATAATTATATGGAACAAAATGTAGGACTTAACAAAGCTCAACTAGGTATTATGCGTTTGCTGTCGCACTTTACCACAGAGCAACAGGTCAAAGAATTAAATGACCTTATCTGTTCATACTATGCCCAGAAAATCGACAAAGAGATGGATCGATTATGGGATGAAGGCCAATGGAGTAACGAGAAGATAGATGCTGTGCTGAACGAACATGTAAGAACGCCATATACTTATGCAAAACGATAGAATTGTACTTGACACTAATTGTCTCATTGCAGCATTATCACGCCATAGTGAGTACTACCCTGTTTGGAAACAATTTCAAGAAGGGCAATACACACTTTGTGTTACAAATGAGATATTAGAAGAGTACTTTGAAGTCATTGAGCGTAAAACATCAACCATAGTTGCCGAAAACGTAATCAATCTATTACTTAAGTGTGAAAATGTCGTGTATGTAGACACATATTTCCGTTTACAGCTTATTGAGACAGATCCGGATGATAACAAATTTGTTGATTGCGCGTTCGCAGCAAACGCCACATATATTGTTTCCGACGATAACCATTTTGAAATCTTACAAGAAATCTCTTTCCCACACATCGTTGTGCTTAAATTAAAAGAATTTCTAAAAAAACTCAACAATGAACAGGCATGAAGTTGAACGATAACGATAACAAAATAAATGGAAGTTAAAGAGGAAGTAAAAAAGGGAGTAAAGCCTGCGATGCAGGCAGGGAGTTATTAAAAGGAAGAAGAATAGAGAATATGGCAAAGATAAAAGTTCAGAATACGGAGATAACGATTATCCACATTAATGACAAGGACTATATTTCACTTACCGATATGGTACGAGATATAGAAAATGGTCTTGCGCTCATAGAAAAGTGGTTGCGCAATAAAAATACCATCGAATTCCTTGGTATTTGGGAATCTATGTATAATCCGAGGTTTAATTCCCCCGAATTCGAGGGAATTAAAAATGCAGCTGGACTTAATCGTTTTATACTTTCTGTAAAGCAATGGGTGGAAAAGACACAATGGAGTGGATGCAAGGTTTTAACTGGGAGTTTACTCACAAGGAAAAACATGCAGACACAACATCAGGGGCATAATCCCAACATCTGAAAAAGCTGTTTTTAATGTTTTTGTCAAAAGAAGAGAAGAGAAAGAGAAACAATTAACGGAACGAATATATAGGACACATTAGATATGACGAAAGAGAGAATGACACAACAGACACAGCAGGGTGAAATCATCCTCTACCAACCCGACGAGACAGTGCGACTCGAAGTCAGGTTGGAAGATGAGACTGTGTGGTTGACTCAGGCTCAGATGGCAGAATTGTTCCAAACCACGAAGAACAATATAACGCTTCATATAGGAAATATATATAAAGAAGAAGAATTGTCACTAATTTCAACTAGTAAGGAATCCTTACTGGTTCAAATGGAAGGTAATCGACAAGTCACTCGAAAACGAAATATTTACAACCTCGATGTCATCATCTCAGTAGGTTATCGAGTTAAATCTCAGCGTGGTACCAAGTTCCGTCAATGGGCGAACAAGGTCATCAAAGAGTATCTTCTTCGTGGATATGCTATCAATCAACGTTTCAGTAATATCGAGCAACGCTTGACGAAAGCAGAAGAAAAGATTGACTTCTTCGTACGCTCATCATTGCCACCTGTCGAAGGCATTTTCTACGATGGTCAGATATTCGATGCCTATCGTTTTGTAAGTGACTTGATTCGTAAAGCAAAGCGTACAATTGTCCTGATTGACAACTATGTGGATGACACCGTTCTGGCGTTGCTCGATAAACGAGGTCGTGGTGTGGCCGCTACAATATATACACAACATGTCAGTCAACAGTTCCAACTGGATGTTGACCGTCATAACACACAATATGCACCCATCACAGTGAAGCATTTCAATCGTGCACATGACCGGTTTCTACTTATTGACAACGAGGTCTATCACATTGGGGCATCACTTAAGGATTTGGGAAAAAAATGGTTTGCATTCACACTGATGCATGACCTTACGTCAGCAGAGTTGACACAAAAAATTGAAGCGAATAATAACGAAACGAAATAATATAACGAAATATAATATTACGAGATATGAATATGAGATACGGACATACGGAACTACGGAACTATGGAGTCAGTGAGGAGCAAGGCTGTAGGCATACTCTTGGCATACTGTTTGAGTATGCCTGGAGTATGGCTAGAGTATGGCTAGAAGCAGGCAAGAGTATGGCTAGAGTATGGCTAAGACAGTTGAAAGTTGAAAGTTTAAAGTTGAAAGTCAGTTTATATAGTTCAAGAGATAAAATGTCAATCGAGAGAGTAGGCGGAATTCAGGGAGAATTCACGCAGAATTCGAAGGGAATTCAGGCTGAATTCGATAGGAATTCAGGCAGAATTCCTGTTGATGGTTCGGAGATGGTTCGAAGATGGCTCGGAGATAACATTTTAGTCCCACGTTGGGACCAAAACAGTCCCATACTGGGACTCAAACAGTCCCACACTGGGACTAAAACGATGAAAGGGAGTGCCTCCCAGTACGACGGCTTCGGACTGCGTTCTTTCCGCTATGCCGCTTGTCTAATTCTTCTGATGGTTGTGGGAGTTGGTGAGATGTGGGGACAGGACGACCTTTCGGGTGTATACTTTATTGGTAGTAGAGATTATAATGTTAACAATACAACCACGAACTATTATCTGTGTCCCACAGAAAACTGGTATTATTACCAAACCGCATCTCCGTATTATACTGACACTCCTATCAATGCTAATGATCCGATGCCATTCATGACTACTTACCAGTGCAGGAACGGCGAATTATATACAGAAAAAAACGCTGTTTGGGTGATAGAAAAGGCTCCTGCGCCCAATTCAAGCTACTACTACATCAAGCGTGCCATTGATGGACAATTCCTGACTTACAATGGGGCAATGGGAAATAATAGTGATAAAGGACGTATGCGTGTTCACCTCCAGAAAACAGCGGACGGCGACAATGCGTTGTTCCAGATAACATACATCTCAAATAAAGGTTCTTATGACATTATAACAAAAAATGCTGGTCCAGATAACAACAATAGAAAATACATGAACATTTCTGGTGCCAAGGGGGGAGGAAATGGTAATCAGCTTTCTCTTCAGGCTACAAATGTAAGAACGGATGGTCCTAAAATCAATGGTACTGCTATAAATGTAGGTGGTACCGTTGGCCTTTGGACTTCCGGAAGTGCTGGTGATAATAATAGCATGTGGTATCTTGAGCGTACCCTTCTTGATGCTCCCACCTTCAGCAGTGTAGATCCAACAAGCAGCAGAGTCACCGTTAACGTTAATGATGTTTTACCAGAAGGATGTACCATTCGTTATACCGTTTCCACCAATGGCAGTGAACCAGAAGACCCAACTGCCACCAGTGCTACTATGCCAGCTGACGGTTACTATGTTGAGGAAACCTGTATCATCAAGGTTGCCGTAGAACTTAATGGGGTGTTAGTGACCCAAGTTGCTACAGCTACACTTGATCCCAGCTTTATCAATGTACATGTTCTTACTACGAACTGCGACAATACCGTGACCCTATCCAGCAATGTTCATTCTGCCCATATTCGCTATAACATTACTACAGATAATACAGATCCTGCCAACCCCACAACATCAACTGGCACACTGTATGACGGTTATCCCCTCACCCTCAACATAGGTGACAAGTTGAAAGCCATCGCCTATACAGCAACATTGACATCAGAGGTAACCACATACACTCACGCCAAAGTTTATACAGATGCGCCTACAATTACTTATACTTCCTCAGCCATCACCATCACTGGCGATGGCACCATCTACTATACGACCAATGGCACAGATCCAGAAATCGGAGGTTCGGGAGTATACAGTGATAGTAGCCCTATAGAAATTGCTTATAACGGCACAGATGAAGTGGAAATACGGGCCATCGCCAAGTCCAGTACGCTGAAGGCTTCGTGTGTCACCCATTTGGTGACCTTGACATCTCCTACGGTAGTCATGAGCAATGATAACTGCAATGAGACTTCACCACAAACCAATGTGCTGACTATCACTGGCACTGATGACGGACGTACTTTCTGGTATGCCATAACTCCAAGCAATGATGATGCAGGACATACAGCCAGCGCAGCTCCCGACCCAACGGCCACTCCCAATCCTTACCAACAGTACACTTTAGGCACTCCCGTCAGCATCAACGACATCGCAGATGGGAACACTACACATTACACCGTCCATGCATACGCTATGGATGCAGCAGGAGACCGCTCATCCATTGTGTCAAGCAGCTGGGAGATGAAAACTGCAGGAAAACCCACCCTGACAGATCCAGTAGGCTCCAGTCCTTTGTTGGGTATCAGCGGAGGAGCCGAGGGTGATAACGCTATCGTCCGTTGGTTAGACGATAAAGGAACCGTAGAAACGACAGATGACATCTCGGGCAGTAAAACACTTACCCTTGATGCCCATGGTGAAGGACAAATCAATATCAATAGTGAAGGTGCTGTCGGTACCCTGACCGTCACCTTCCAGCATGGTAGTTGGTTGGAATCATGTGGAGCCGAATACGAGGCACCTGGTGCACCAGCAACTCCAACTTGGAGTCAGGATGCATACAACCATCTCAGTCTGGATTGTGCCACTGATATGGCCGTGATTCACTATACGTATACTACCGACGGCACTGAACCAGCAGTTCCTACCATTGAAAGTGCGACCTATGCCCCGGGATGTTTCGATGATATAATCGCCAATATAAAAAACACTTCTAATGTACTTAAGGTCCGTGCCATCGCCGTGAAAGGCTTCCGCCAATCCGAAGTGATGCAGACCTATACTTACAATCCAGAGAATCCTGAAGCACCAACTTTCTTTGTGGATGGTTCGACAGTTACTATCAGCACGACAACCAATGGTGCCACTGTCTATTATGAAGTCAATTTTACTACTGACGGCACCATTCCTGATGCTCCTGATAATCCAACGACATCATCAACCCAGGTAAGCGGAGACTACGACTTAAGCGGTAATAAAATAGCAGTCTTCAAGGCCTATGCGGTCAAAGATGGTCATGCATCATACATCGTGACAGCAACTACTCGCTATGGTTTCAGTATAAAACAAGCAAGCGACTTAAGCAAGTTATCTACCAATCCATCTTCATATTTCTTCATTACCGAAGATATTGATGCCACAGGATTCACTGGCACGGTAGATAACTTCACAGGTGTGATAGAAGGAAACCAACACACCATCAGCAACCTAACAGTGCCACTGATCAAAACTGCCACCAATGCTGTTATCCATGACCTGATACTCAAAGACGTGGATATAAATAGTACCAGTTCAAATCCATTAGGTGATAATGAAGGTAATATCGGTGCATTAGTCTGCACAGCCAATGGAACAGGTAGTAGTGGTAACAACCAGATGCGTATCTATAATTGTGGTATCTTAGGAACAATCACCGTAACCAGAGATGAGACAACTGGTGCTGTCACCGCACGCAGTAATACCAGCGCAGTCAGTGGAACTGGTAAAGTCGGTGGTTTGGTAGGAGTCATCGATGAGAATGCCCATGTCATCAACTGCTTCAGTTATGCAGATATTAACGGCGGCACCCACAGAGGAGGTATCGTGGGTTACAATAATGTAGCAAACTCCACCAGTGGCAACCTTCAGACCATGGTAATGAACTGTATGTTCTATGGTAATATCAACACAGAAAACAGCCCTACACAGATAGCTCCAATTTATGGTGGGAATATTATTCACAATAAACGTGCGTCAGATAATAACACCGGCCTCAACAACTATTGCTACTTCCTATACGATGAAGATGTATGCCCGTACGTTACACATATCAACCCCTTCAACGGTGCTCTTGGCGCAGAAGAACGTTTCTTGAACCGATTTGAGTTATTCCGCCTAACGTTGAACTCCACACGTGATATGGCAGCTTTCTATGTCAGCGGAACCGTTGCTACCAAGGATGAAATCGCCAAATGGGTACTCGACAAGAAGATTGCGCCCTACCCTATTTTGAAAGCACCTAAGGATCAAAATGGCATGACTATCAAATATCCATCTATCATCAACCCCGACGCAGACCATGCCGTAGCGATTGACGCTGACAACGTACACCGCAACGAGGGTCGCAAATTGGGAAGTCTGACAGTGAAGATACAGATGGGCGATGGAGAACAATTCGATCATCCTATTGGAGCTTCTATCCGGAACGCTAATGCGCAAGGTGTAGCTACCATTACACGTAATATCACAGATAAAGATACAGCCAATTTCAACTTCAACTACAAAAAGATACAATTGCCCTATTACAATGAAGTTGGTACAGGTAATTACACCAAAGCCTCAGACACAGACCTGACAGGTCGTGTAGTGACAGGTTGGAAGATTACCAGTATTACAACTTCAGCAACCAGCGACCCATACACTAGTGACAACTACGACTACACCAAGGCGTATAGTACTCAGAACCGAACCTATTTCGATTTTCCCAATTTTAATTTTGTTGACCGCAAGAGTTCTAATAAAGACTTGTATTCTGTATCTGGTCGCATTTTCAATCAAGGCGCTTATTGGGAAGTGCCAGATGGGGTGACAGAAATCACCATCGAGCCTTATTGGGCTAAGTGCGTTTTCTTAAGTGATGTCAATTATGATGTAACTTACATCAACGCTAACAAGTATGGTGTCACTATAGCAGGCAACTGCCCAACAACCGTCAACAATGATCAGGACCTGTCTGTCAGCAATGTCTTAAGCGACGCAATAACCGCTTTAGGTAGTAATTCCTCGCATACCGTCTATGACTATGCAGTGGTATTAGTGGGTAATTATCACAACTATACCACCAATGCACCTTCAAACGATGATAACCCTGTGACCATCATGAGTGCCGACTTTGATAGTGATTGTGAACCTGACTATACACTGTTTTATTACCACGATTCACGAAGAAGAGTATCCCCCATCCGTTTCGATTTCCTCAATATGCCAGGCATCGGAACCGTGAAGCGTACTCACGATGCCACCACGAACCCTCAACCTGGTATTTTCAAACCCAGAGGATGGTTTGAAGTCACAAATACAGTAATTGTACGATTCGGTCAGTTCGAGTATGCAGAAAACAATAATGATGCAAGTTGGGCAAAAACAGCCTTGGCTCCACTTATTCTACAAGGCGGTGTATATGAACAATTTGTCTCTGCTCAAAATAGTGATAGTTATAACACCAATTACCTCCTCATCGGCGGTAACGCATGGTT
>Ga0310690_10007529_pt1 | contig 14006 bp, 14 predicted proteins | sample AusTroGonzalo_MG_2_FD_207661 | JGI IMG/M metagenome (GOLD analysis project Ga0310690, IMG submission 207661) | Bovine rumen microbial communities from tropical cattle in Woodstock, Queensland, Australia - Gonzalo_04 (v2) (version 2) | ecosystem: Host-associated > Mammals > Digestive system >... | reverse complement strand
TATAGAACATTTCAAAGTATCTAACCCATACACAATATGTCCTTCGTCTAAGAATTTAAGGGCAATTTCTCTGCCCATTCCTCGACCTGTACCTGTAATAACAATATTCATGATTCTTTCTCCCAAGTAGCAATCTTAACTAAACTATGATGTCCTTCAACTATTGAAATCCACATCTCTTCTACTATCTTATCTGCATTTTCTGACATAATTTTGTTATATGCCTCAATGCCATCATATTTATCATCCCAAACGCATTTGTCATTGATAACAAGTTGAACTGGACTATATTCAAGAAGTATTCGTTCGACATCTTTCATAGTACAAGGTTCAATAGCATGTTCTGGTTTGAATGAGTAATACATATTCATATTTCAATTCCTTAATAATCTGTTAAGATTATAATATCGTCAGATTTAGATTTATGATGTTTTGGAGTTAAACACCAAACTTCATCATCTTTAATGTCTTTGTAATATTTGCTAAACATCTTCTTTGCCTGACTATGGCTGACTGCTTTGCACAATGCTACATCATCATTAAATTTGTGGTCTATCATAGCGTTTGGTCTTGCAAATACATAATATTGTTTTTGTCTTGGCATAATAGTTCCTTAATTCAGTATGATTTTAGACTTCTTCATAAGAGCTTCGTGAACAAGTCCTTCTAATCTTCTTAACGATTCAGCATCAAAATCTTGTAATGCTACTGATGCCTGTTCATTTGATTCAGGCAAGAACAAGCACTTGCATCCATTTTCTTGGCAGTAGTTAACAAGCTCTTGTATTTCTTCTGAAGTTATATCGGGGTCTTTTGTTGAATCATATGTAGCAAATATGAATTCACCCTCTTGACATTTGATGATTTCCTTTAATACTTCACCATCAATTTTCTTCTTCTCCATATCAAATCTCCTTATATAATCTAACTTTGTCCTTTTCGGGGCTTATTTCTAAATAGTAAATGTTATTCTCTACATCTTGTCTTGATAAGACTGATAAATCTTCAAGCATTATTGTTTCCATGAGTTTGCCGAACATGTTGAGAGGATACATGTGACTCTTCAACTTAAAATATGTTAAATCTAACTTAGCATCGCCTGTTCCAATTTTATCAGCATACTTAGCGAATCTATTATTCTTAGATATCAGTGTAGAATCTATAGAATTCCATCTACTGATTCTTTGAAATGTTCTATTTCCTTTTCTTTCTTTCAGTACATCATTCATCTAATCACCTCGTTATTAAATAAACTTTATATTTGATAATTAAATATACAAATTATTCAGGAAATATATCCTCAAGTACAGAAATGTGAATTCCTTCTTTAATCAAATCGTTCCAATCGCATACAAGAAATACAGAACCGCTGATATTTCTCCTAATAGACAATGTGCCAATGCTATAGTCATTCACTAATCTATCTATCAATTCTGAAGTTGTAGATATGTTATCACTTTTTATTTGGTTAATGACGTAGCCAAATAAATCTACTGTACGCACTATTCCAACTGTACTTCTTACTGCATTTACACCTTCGGACGATATATATGCTTGTATTGTCCAAGTAGGGTACATATCTCCATTTCTGATAGCGAGTGCTCTTTTCTTCAATTCAGTATCAAAGTTGCCATTATCAGTTATTGCCCTAATAGTAAATGTTCTCCAACATGGACCTTGTTGTACTCTACTAGCAATGCCTTGTACAACTTGATTGGCAGTATCGATAGTACACATATCAATTCCTGCGAATCTATCCATCTTTGTTTTCAAATCATCTCTGTCCCCTTCGCACAAAATAACATAAGAATTGTTAGGGTCAAACATTCCCGAAGAATATAATTGCGGTTCTACATATTTCTGAAATTTCAATGTAGATGTTGTCAATTTTTCATGTGTAAACACTAATCATACCATCCTGCGATTTTATATATGATTAAACGATTCTTTGCACGAGTGCATGCAACGTAGTAAAGATTGCTCATTTCTTCATCTTTGTCAATCTGGAATGAATATGAATTAACGTTCATGACAAATACATTATCATACTCTAATCCTTTGACAGAATGAATAGTACCTACATACAACTCATTTGATTTTATTTCTTCTGCGTGTTCTTTGATGTATTTCAAAAAGTCAATTCCGAATAAATCTTCTTTAGGAATGTCCATTCCTTTCAACTTAAATAAATCTTCGACTGCTTTGATTTTCTGAGCTACAGGTTTTGTGTCTGTAGCAATCTGCCTTAATTTATCTATCTTAGTTGCGTCTCTAGATATTTTTGTGTTGTTACCATAAGTTTTGAGGAACCAGTTGATATCAGGTGAACTTTTCTGTGCAGATAATCTAATATATTCTCCGTACTTGTCGGAAGTGAGGTATGATGCCAACCATCCTATCATGTATTCATCAGAAATAGAACATTCTAAGAGATGCATCAATTTTGTGTCCCTGCTAGATGTGTAGTTGATTCCTTGTTCTTTCAGATAAGAAGTTACTTCTGCTAATTCCTTATTTGTCCTAACAAGAATAGCCGAAGTTCCAGATAAGTTTTCAAGTTCTTTTAACACGTCATCAATGCTAGATAACCGGATAGGTTCTTGTCTGTTCGGAGCTTCTATGAGTTTAGTAATAACTTTCTCACCTTCTCTAGTTGCCTTCATTTCAACACGATATGACTCTTTGGCATAGCTCTTGCTAAATCTGTTTGCAAATTCAACTATTTGATTAGTGGAACGATAGTTTGTGTAAAGTTTTATAACATCCCATCCAGGAGTATCTGCAAGAGCTTTTATGAACTCGTTGCTTGTACCTCTCCATGAATACAGGTTCTGTAAACAATCTCCGCAGAAATAGAAATTAGTATTCGAAAATGAATTCAGAAACTTAATCTGATATGCGTCTGTATCTTGAAATTCATCTACAAATATGTACTTATATTTCATCTTATATTGATGAGTTGAAGTATGGTCTGCTGCAAACAAATCTGCTACTTCACTATTTAACTTATCGAATGTGATGAGATTTTCTTGTTTCATCAATCTAAGGACGGCTTTATCATACAATTCTGCTTGAAATTGTTCTTTCTTTGTTAATCCTATGCGATATGTTAATTGGTCAGCAGAAAGAGATATCTTACATTGAGTTTTTGCTCTTTCTTTGATATCTTTTTCTTCGGCCTCAGATGCAATATTAGGAACTGACGTATAACCTAATGCTGCACGGATAGAAAAATCTTTACATACAATTGAATAACAAAATGAATGAAATGTTCTGAATTCAGGAGTTAACTGCCCTACATGTTTAGATTCATATCTTTCTCGCATCTCTGTAGCAGCTGCATTTGTAAATGTTAAAGCAAGAATAGACGAAGGAATAACTCCATCGTCTACTAATTTTGATATTCTTTCAATAAATGTTGCAGTCTTTCCGCTGCCCGCTCCTGCAAGACAAAGTATTCTATCTGATTTAGAATTTACTGCATTCTGCTGTTCGCTGTTTAACTTCATGATTTCTCCTATTTAATAGATGTTAAGATGCTCACTGAGGAGATAGTTCTTTTAGATTGTGCTTTTTTATGTGGTTAATAATATCTGTGCGCGGTGTCAAGGATAATAGATATTTGATACGGAGAACCTCAATGAGCATCTTAACATCTATTACACGATGTCCTTTAGCACTAGATATTTATCAAACATATACTGAGTATATGCAAATAACCTCTTGTATGAACAATGATTCATCTTATAAACTCTGTGAGTATTTCTAGTGAATCTTGTCATGATTATCTTGTGTTTGTATGCCCAAGCACTGACGCATACAAGAATAGGATAAGTATATCTTCTGATTAGATTGATATTACTTATAGTTAATGCAATAGCTAAACAAATGAACCAAACTGCGAAGAAAGGCTTCGCAATGTCCCACCAATCTTTAGTGTCTTTTATTCCTGATGCTAACAAGATTGATGCGAATGATATAACATATAAAATGTATGAAATTGCTTTTTGTGCTGTCATATTATGTTCCTCCTCATTCAATATAACGATTCAAATTAACCTTCACCGGCTGCGAGCTGGTCTGCAAACTGAATAAGCCTAACTAAAGGAATTGATGCACTACATTTATTCAAATCATCTATGTCATAAGAAGTGACATCATATGTGTACATATGCCACCGTATTGCTGCCATCTCATCGAAATTTAATAAAGTATACTTTGTGCTGCAGAATTGAGATAATATGATTAAGGATTGAGGGCCGTGACCAAGTCCCATGTAGTTTTGATTCCAACGATAAGCTAACTTTTCTTCCCATGAACCAGTATTAGGATTTTTCTCATTCTTAATATATTTTTCATATTTATTTATCTTGCACCAATCATGACAAAGAATAACAAGAGCAGCTGAACCTATATCTACATCTTTGAAACTGCTTATAGAACTTAATTCAATCATGTGATTGTAAGCTTTGAGTGAATGTAATAATAATCCGCCGGGAAATGCTCCGTGATATTTTGTAGATGCAGGGGCAACATAAAAATCGGTTGTCCTAATCCATTCTAACATAACTTTGATAATTGGAGCCATTTTAGAAACATCTTCACATCCTCTAGATTTTGCTCTGAGAGCTATAGCACCTGCCAGCAAGCTTTCATAGATGCTTTGCTGAGTTACTTGATTAATGTTCAAAGCAGGTTTCCCTACAAAAGAAATGTAATTTTCTAAATTTGTTTCTAATGCGTTTAAATCAATCATGAAAATCCTCCCAAATCGTTTGTTTGAAGGTGTGGTGTTATATATAATAACGATTTGGGAGGTGCTACAAGTAGAAATGTATATTGATTACAGGTTAAATAAATAAATCATCATCTAAGTCATCTAATAATTCTTGATTTACAGGATACGAAGGCTTAGGCGGGTTGTATTCTCCATATACATCAAACAAATCTTCTAACCATTGAGTATATGGGTCTGTTAACATATCGAATTCATATGTTTTATATTTTGTGAGGTATATTCTTAGTTGTGGATGTTCTTCTACATCTTTGATTTCCGATTCAACTTCAATGTCGATATTCCACATATCTTTAACTTCTTTTGGAACTTGTGTATCAAGTAAATGCGTTAAATTATCCGGAACAGGTTTATTGTACCCTCTGAATTTTTGTATGGCCCATCTACATGCTTTTTCAAAATCATTATCTAAGAACCTTGCGGCTTCGTCTTGCAACTTCCATCTATCTTCTTTTTCTTGGTCATATGCCGTGACTACAAGAACTGGATATTCTTTTTTAGTCCATCCATACAGGTCACCGAGTACCATCATTCTGTGTAGACCTTCTTGTGAGTGGTCTGCATAATTGATAATAGGAAGCCAGAATTTCTTGCCGCTTTCTAACATGTCCCTTAATTCTTCAAGACGTTTGTCATCAACTCTGCGTTGTCTCTTTAATTCGTTTACAGATACATAATGGTTAAAACCATGATGACTACACTCCCAAAAATACATATCAGGGGTCATCATGACGATTTCGCCTGTTCTATTTTTAGCCTTCTGCTTATAATCTAATTCTTCTTTATTGAGAAACTCATCATAATAAGACATACCTGTATGGGGAGTTATTGGTGTGCCCTCAAAAAGATGTGTATCGATGTCTACTTCAATTTCACATTTAATATATCGTTTCATATTTATAACAAAGGTTATATCTCGTATTTACATTTATCCGGAAATTTTTCTTCTAATATGTCAATCAGTTCTTGCCTAGATTTCTTATAATCTTTTATCTTATCAGAATCGTTGAGACAAACAATCTGAAACTCACTGTTGATTATTGCAGGTCGTACATAAGATAAATCATTCTTCATATCTACATATAAGAATCTGTGTATCTCGGGAACATACGCTTTAGTGTAATATTGATAATATGAATAGATGTATTGATTCAAATTTTCTTTACGTCTGAGACGAGATACTGATTTAGTCATTGCATCGCCGCATAATTCATGTACTTTAGTTAAAGTGGACTTTAACATAGGGGTTGCAGAATGCTCTGGCCTTACTATCTCTCCATCTACATATTTTTCTGCTTTCAATGCATTACACACTGTGTCAAGTGTTGCCCTACACTGATGTTCAAACATACTCATTGGATTGATATGAATATGTTCATTAAATAATATGTGAGGAGTATTTCCGTCAAAGAAATCACTTAATCCCATTTGATTTAAAGGGAACATATCGTCATTAAAGTAGATGAATCTCTCTGAAAGGTCAGGAATATTCCATAAAAATGATTCAATTGTGCAACTGTTAAATGTAGGTAGATGTTGTTTTGGTATAAAGTCCTTATGATAAACTATCTTAACTTTACTTTTATCTAACCAAACAGGAACTTGACTCTCACGAGCTAATATCAATATTATTCGCTTAACAAACGGCATATACATATCAATTCCGCGGATGAGATACTTAAATGTTCCCCAACACCTAAATCTTACAGTGTTAGTAGAAAAGTTACCTGTGGCTTTGACGAAATCAGAAATCCAATTATTATCTGCACTGTTAACATAAGGAATAACTGCATCAACACAAGGTTCAAAATCTTTGTCTGAATATTGTTTCTTGTTCGTGAGTACTTGCATACGAGCATCTGTCAACTTGCGCATGTAACTCCAATCATATTCTCGTTCTCTTGCCCAAGATGAAGGACAAGCTCCTGGGCCATTATAATGAAGTGATTTCTCATCAACAGTATCTTTAGAAAACATGAAAGATTTATCAGGAAACATAGCAAAGCAAGTTGCTACGAATAAATCATCCTCATATCCTTCGCTCTTTTCTGGGTCAACGTCGGGCATATCTACAACAGAATAAACATACTTAGATACTGCACACATATTGAGAGGTGCGCTCTTCTTTCTAATGACACCAAAACCATCAGGGTGTTCATCAATTTCAGCCATGTACTTCTTAGAATCGTTAGCGAAGATTCTTGCATCGTCATCTAACATTATTAGATAATCGTATGTAGATTCTAAGAATTTCCGCCTGAGTTCTTTTCTTGCTCCAAGTATACCTAATCTATCATAATGATATACAGTAGTAGTGTTGGAAGTAAAAGGAACTTTGTAATCTTGCCAATTCTGAGCAATTATCATTATATCAATATCAGGCCAAAGTTCTTCTAACTTAAGTAATAACTCGGAGCAACGTCTTGACCGTTCTCTCCGAGTTTCAATGTGATATTGACTATCATTATTTGGAAAATACGAGATGATTCCAAATACTTTTTTAATTGATGTCATTCATTACTCCGGATAATCTTTAATAATCCATTTCAAAAGCTGAGTAGTATCTTTATTGCAAAGAGGACAAACACCATTGACACTTTCTACTTGCTGTTCAGAAGCAATCATTGCAGAAATAAAAATACCTTTGCAATTCTCACACTCAGCAATAAGATGATTTGTAACATTGTTTTCAATATCAATAGCTTCATCATCTTCTTCAATATCTTCTACTGCATCTTGAATATCTTCAATGTTGTCTTGAATATCGTCTAACTGCGTGCCAAGAGCTTCGTCATCTGCATCAAAATCATCAAATCCATCAGCAGCAAAAATTGAACGCCTTGTAATTTTCATACTTAGACCTCCTATAGATTCATACACTATAATATAAGGTTAGAACTTAGGAATACGGCCATTCTTAACCAGTACATCTCTGACCTCGCGGATAGATACTTTTCCAAAATTATGTATTCTATTAAAACTAGTTTTATTGCAATTTGCAAGCTCACCTAATGTACTGATGCGTCCACGTTTCAGCCCGTTATATGTCCTAATACAGAATTCCAACTCTTCAATAGGCGTATCATCAGGGAGGACATCTGTGAGTTCAGATTTTGGCTCAGGTACACTAGATTCGGATGATTTCCTTAAAGAAAATACTTTTTCATCAATTGCTCTAAATTTATCGGCAATAGACGAATCAATATCTAATTTGCAAATGACTTCGTCTAATGCCATTTCAATCAAGAAGAGTTCTTCGTGTGTTAATTCAACGTTCATATTACACCTCCATTAAATGTTGAATCTTGTTTTAAAATCTGCTTCGGATATCTTTTCAATTCCGAGCTTATCTGCTTTAGCATTTTTCCCTGAATTTGAATCGGGAGTGTCTGTAATCAAGTACTTTGTATCTTTTGTAATATCTCCAAGTACAAATCCGTTATTGTTGAGAAGTTGTTCAAATGACTTCCTTGGTATACTTAACGAACCTGTGATTGCTACTTTAATTTTTGAATTATTTGAAGATTCACTATTAAATACTAAATGTTCTTTTATATAATTCAATCTACTAAATTTGTCAATATGCTGAATGATTGACTTAGCATTTGCATCGCCTAATTTATATGAAATATTATCAGGTACTTCACCATTCATAAGCTTGACAACATCTTCAGGATAATGAGATAACAAATCAGAAGTAGCATCGCCTAACCTAGGAATATTGAGTGCCTTAAGGGCTGAAATCAAAGGAATTCTATCCATCTTCATCTTGTTAACCATCTGATAGAATAATTGCTTTTGAATCATATCTGTCTGAGGTAACGCAATGTTAAACTTATATATTCCGTCTACTGATAACTCCATTCCAAAGGATTCGTGAAGCTCTGTGAAGAATTTGAGTTTGAGTATATCTCCTAATCCATCTGTAGGTGCAATATTATTACACCAAACTAATAAGTCCTGAATTTGAATATCCTTACACTCAGGATTAGGGCACTTCAGATGGACTCCGTCTACAACTAATTCAGCTCCACAGCACGGGCAATTAGTAGGAAGTTCGGGCTTAACTGCTCTCAATGTTGCTTCGACAAAAGGAATTACCTCCCCTGAACGAAGCATCTTAACTTTTGCACCAACTCCCCATCCATTATCTGTTACCATCTTCGCATTACATCCTGCGCATCTTTTAACTGTAGCACCCGATAACTGAATAGGTTCAACTAAAAGTGTTGGAATAAGGTACTTTGTCTTACTGAGATTCCATTCAATTCCTACAATTGTAGTTACTGCAGATTCTGCTTTAAACTTGAATGCAGATGCATTATATGAAATATATGTATCATTAAAAGATATATCATTAGAAGTGATAACAAGACCGTCTGCGGGATAATGTGTATACCAGCTATCTTTCAAAAAGGTCATATCTTTTTCAAATTGATTAGATGTTGAATATTCACGAGATATCATGCATACAACGTTGCCAAAATTAGTAGTTAACCAAGTGTGCATTGATTCATAATCTGAAAAAGGGTAAAGAGGAAATGGATAAGATTCTTTTGATTCTATTCCAATAACTGTATATACAACTACTGTTAGATAACTGAGGTCGTCGCTTACTTCCTTCATTCCGATTAAACCGGCAGTAGAATTTCTTGGGTTCTTTGCATCTTCGTGTGTCTTTGAGAACTCTTCAAAGTTATCTAAGGACATCAAAATTTCGCCTCTAACTGCGCCTGTAAATTGTTTATCTGCAAGAGTGAAATATTCAGGAACAATTCTATGTATCTTATCAGTGATATCAATTCCAATGTTACCGTCACCTCTGGTCAATGCTTGATACATAACGCCATTTCGATAGTACATCGCGCAACTAAGGCCATCAAGCTTGAGTGTAACACACGTCTTCTTATCTCTAAGTGACTTAGGAAATTCGTCCCAACTGTGACACTTAGGTAAACTTCCAACTAATCCATATTTATGAGGAAACTTCTCTCCAGATGTCTTTGAAATATCATAACCATGACCAACTGCAAGTAAGGGAGAATTTGGATTTTCTGCCCTTTCCTCTTCAATCAATGCATCAAACTCTGCATCTGTTAGTGAAGATGTTCCATTGGAATAATATTTCTGCGATGCTTCTTTGATTAGTTTCTGTCTTGTTTCAGTATCCATTATTTGTTACCTCCTACAGTATACATAACGATTCTATTATCATATATTGATACCTGTTATCTGTGTGAACATTTCGTTAGTAATCTGCTGAGGTTCACCGTCATTAATCCACATGGTACCACAAATCAAATTATTGTTTTTCTGCCCATCTATAACTTCGGAACCTCGCTGTAAATCTCCTAATTTCAAGATGCCTTGCTGAATATCTTCCCAACATTCTTTGTTAAAATTAGGATGCATTGCAAGTGATACTTTATCTTCACCTAAGGTCTTTTCTACTACAAATTTAGGGCCGTATTTTAGAATGAACTTATCATTCTCCTGAACTACACGAAACTGTAAAACACCTGTACACTTCCCTAAAGATACTGAATGTTTATAAGTATAATACTTACCTCGTTTTGTAGGGATTATATCAATACTGCACATCAGCTTATTTGAATCGTCAGACAAGTATGCAAGATATTCAAGAGCATGAACTGCATTTTTGAATGTTTTCTTATCAAATGTTTTGCTATCTGATACTAAGTGACCATCTAACGAAATTCTACCTCTGTAGATATCATTTTCACATATAGGGCTTCCATCTTCGATAGTAACTAATATCTTTCCGATACCTTTAGCGCTTACGCCAAGTGTATTGCCGGATATATCATTTAATACATTAATCTTGCGTAATGATACTAGATTACTAGCAGATGCACCTATAGAGCTGAATAATCTTGTGACATTTTTCTTAGGCCTATTTTTTAATTTATCTTCAGCTGATTTAGGAGGACGAATATTCCTGTAGAAACTATCAGGCAGTCCTAATTCTTTAGCAATAAATGTTTTAATGCGAACAGTTATATCATAGTCTGCACCTGATAATATACCAATAGAATTAACAGAAAATTTCAATAATGATTGAGATTTATTGTAGTAAACTTTAATATTCTTCCCCTCAGTATCTGCATGTGAACTGATTCTAGATAATACTTTATCTTCAGGCCAATTTGATTTGAACTGACTCTCGATATATTCACAGCTAAATTGCAAATTCATCTGCTTAGGTTGCATACATGCCATAACCGGTTTACCATTATACTTCTTTGAGAATTCTCTGTAGGCGTTGCCTAAATTCTGTCGAACATACAACGTGTTTATAAATGTACTCAACTTCACCTTAGATTGCTCAATATCATCTATGATGTTGACTACTAAGGGTTCATTTGCATAATCAAAAAATCTAATTGTAGATGCATCATGTTTAAGTACGATAGCAGGATTAAAATTAGAATACCTTGCTATACATTCATCTTTATATTTATTTAAGATATCTATGACATCATTCTTCTTTGATTTAACAGCTGTAGCTTTATTTATCCTTGCTAATAAATCAAGCAATTCTGATTTTGATTTACTTTCATTTATCATATTGCCAGAATTATCAAGCGGCACTACTATCTTGATATTCTTAATAGGAATTGATTTATTATTAATTACAGTAATATTGAATACACGGCCATCAAGATTAAAATTAAGCTTATATGGGGAAGTATTTGATTCATTCCACATATCTGTTAGCGTAGTTTCAACAAGGTATGCATTGTACTTGAACAAATCTTTTGTATATTTACGATAATCAATTGCATAATCAGATAAGAGTGAAAGATACATCTTTGACACATTGGAGCAATTTGACTTGGAATAATAAGGGTCAATATCAATATTGTCTCTCAGCATTTCTGCCATAGACTGTACAGTCTTTATGATAAACATGTTGTCATCTCGAATATAATTAGGATAGTCAGTATAGAACTTCGCAATGTTTAGTATCTTGTCAACATGTTCATACCGATTTTTATTGAAACTATCAGCCCATTTAGTTTCAGATACATCTTCGCAATTATCTAATACTTCCACTACTTGCTTGCAACAAGATTTAATATTCTTAGTTGTTTTGATGAACATGCAATATAGTGTCAAATAATCTATAAGATTGTAATCGGAAGCCAAATAATCGGAAGCTCTTCCTTCGTGTTCAATTAGATTTGAAAGCTCTTTCATCAAATCAAAATAAGAAGTATCAAAATGGTGAGTTATGCATCGAGAACCTACTTGATATATCTTATTTGAAGTGTCGACTCGTCTTATGTAGAATAATTTATTTCTTTCTCTACTAGTACCACAGCACGAACAATATGATGACCGGCTGTTTTCAGAAATGAAATCAAATACTTCTTGTCTATTAGTGTTTGCAATGTTGAAAATCCTCTGGGCAGAACCATACACATTCATGCCATTTTTATCAACATGCCCATCAGACGTTTTTGAACGAATTACCTGACCAACAACTTCATATGCACCTTCGGGAATTATTCCGATACTTGAGGTAGTAAAGCTTATTGGTTTTGATATACCGCTAATATCAAGTATCTGAGCCTCTCTATCATAGCTGAGATTAGGTGCTACATCATTATGACTTTCAGCATATTTGTTTATTATATGCTTGATTATCTGATACTTTTTAAGAGTTATGTTTTCATATTTCATATGTGTCACCTCTTGGTGTATTGATATGTATAATATAACGATTCTAAAATAAGAAACCTCCTTCGGAGGTGAATGAAGGAGGTTTGCTTGAAAGGAGGTTGTCCAATATGGATATGAACAACGCACGGAATTAATGATGCAATATCAATAAAGGTTATACTGTTATTAAAATATCTTGTGCATTAGAACATTCTTTAACTCCTGCTAAGATAAATTGCATATTAGGAATTGTTTTTAATGTAGCGAAAGTATTTTCAATAGATGTAGAATCTAGATGGTCAAATGCGTCATCTAACATCAAGAGCTTAAGCGGTGATTCACTATTGTTAATAATACAAATCATTAATGCTAAACTATATGAACACTTTTCACCGGAAGATAACATATCATAAGGAATGTAAATACCATTTCGGATTAATCCAAAACTGAACGAATTTGCTTTATTTGATATGTTGAAATGCGCCCTTAAATCGTTATTTCGATACATTTTCTGAATATATTCTGTCATTTCTTGAGCTAATCTATCAAATGGTCTAATCATCAATGTTGTTTGAAGTCCATTTGTGTCTGTTTTCTTGACCCAGTTAGATAATGCCTGTGCTTTCAACTCTGCGTCATATTTCAATTTCGTTATATTTTCAATAGTTTCATTGTATCGATTGTTTGCTTCTAATTTGTTCTTACTTTCAGATAAAGAAGCAATTTCTTGGTCTAACTCGAATACATTTTTATCTGTATTAGGCTTTTGAGGTAAATCTTGCATCGCTTTTTCAAGCGTTACTATTCTATTCCATATTGTCATGAAATCAGATATATTGGATTCACATTTTCTAATATTTAAGTGTAATTCATTTAATTTCGCAGAATCCGTTTCTATCTCTTTAGATAATTCAAGATTGCGTGTTTTCCTCTTAGCAGATTCGCTCCTTATATCATCAATTTTTGCACTGATAGATTTACATAATTCATTTGTGTAAGGGCACATTCCATTACTCTGTATGATAGAATCCGAAGTAGCATCAGTGGCACGGAGTGCTGATAATGCGTTTTGCTTACTAGAAATTAATTGAGATAATTCATTATACTCTTGCTTGAGTTTTGGAAGCTGTATATTCAACTCGTCATAAGCATCGTGCCCTCCCATATCTTCGATTTCTTTGTTGAGATGAGTTAATTCTTCAGACGATGATTTTGTAGCTTCACACGCAGAATTATATCTTATCAATTGGTCACGTAGAGCTCCAAGTGAAAGTAATTTAGAATTTATTTCTGTTAGATTAGTCGGACCTGAATAATCATCATAGTATATCAAAGAATCAATTGTATTCTGAAGCCTTTGTATATCTGATTTACTAAATGATTGTTCATTCTTGAATATTGTGTTTGCTTGAATAACTTGGTCTAATACTTCTCCATCTAAATCAGATATTAAAGCTAATCCATATTCTACGATTGAATCTCTATCTTGAAAATTACAATCTATAATACTTTCAGTCAATATCTG
>Ga0310690_10007528_pt1 | contig 14006 bp, 10 predicted proteins | sample AusTroGonzalo_MG_2_FD_207661 | JGI IMG/M metagenome (GOLD analysis project Ga0310690, IMG submission 207661) | Bovine rumen microbial communities from tropical cattle in Woodstock, Queensland, Australia - Gonzalo_04 (v2) (version 2) | ecosystem: Host-associated > Mammals > Digestive system >... | reverse complement strand
ATGCTTTCTGGAGAGTTCAGGTACTTGACCGCCACACCCTTTGTGGCAGCATCGAGGACACGGCCTCCGAAGCCAGCCACACGACCACTGGCAGTAAAGATGGGCCAAATGACTCGTCCATAAAAGCGGTCGCGCAGTTCGCCGTTCTCCCGTTTCAAGCTCAAGCCGGTGCCAATGCTTAGGCGAGGTTCCATCTCGTTCTGGTTGTTCACGAGATAACGTTCCTGATAACCAGCCTTCAGAGCCTCGGCGGAAAGGGTATGCTCGCGGCCGTTTGGGCAATATCCAACTTGGAAGCGCTCCAAGATGTCGTCCCTAAAACCTCGATTGCGGAAGTATGCGAGGCCTATTGCCTTCCCGTCTTGTGTGTCCCACAGTTGTTTCTTGAACCAATCGCGGGCCCATTCGTTGAGGATGAACATGCTATCGCGGTCTCCTTGCGACAGTATTTCCTCCTGCGACAGTTCCTTCTCTTCAATCTTGATGCCGTACTTCTTTGCCAGATAACGGAGCGCATCGGGATAGGAGAGCTGCTCGTGCTTCATGATAAACCCGACAGGACTGCCCCCCTCGCCGCAAGAAAAGCACTTGCAGGTGTTGCGGGCTGGCGATACCACGAACGAAGGCGTATGGTCATCGTGGAATGGACACAGTCCTTTCAGGTTGGCACCGGCACGCTTCAAGGTTACGAAATCGGAGACAACGTCCACGATGTTCGCGGCATCCAATATCTTGTCAACAGTAATGCGGTCTATCATGATTCCTCTGATTTATAACGAGATAACGTTATACATTATAACGATATTTCTATTCTTCTTCTTCCGTGTCCTCCATGTCGAACTCAAAGTCTCCAAAGAACTCAGGAACGTCATCGCGGAAGTCATCAAGGCTGCGACGCTCTTTCTTCGTGGGCCGACCAGTGCCTTTAGCTCTGCCGATGAAGCCGCTTATCCTGCCCATCTCCAGAAGTTCGTACTGGTCCGGAGTCGTGACATTCTCCAGTATCTCTGGTATCAGTTTGGCTCCGACGCGTCTTTCTATCGGTTTCAATACGCGAAAGCTGTAGGTGATGGGCGGCTTGCGGACGCTGACCACATCGCCAGCCTTGATCATCCGACTTGCCTTGAGCTGTGTGCCGCCCATGCTGACTTGCCCTTTTTTGCAAGCCGCTGCGGCGATTGTTCGCGTTTTGAAGATGCGCGCTGCCCATAGCCATTTGTCTATCCTTGCTTCGGTATTAGCCATTTGCTACGAGTCTGCAGATATTAACGACCGTCATCATCGCCTTCTCCATGCTTTGGATGGGCACGAACTCGTGACGACCATGAAAGTTCAGGCCACCTGCAAAGATATTGGGGCAGGGCAGACCCTTGAAGCTGAGCTGTGCGCCGTCTGTGCCACCCCGGATGGGAACTACATTGCAGAATCCACATGCCTCCTTGATGGCTTTCTTGGCGATTTCCGTCACTTGGGGCTTGTCCTGCAATTGACTCAACATATTGTAATATTGGTCCTGCACGACAGTCGTGACTGTGTCCTGGCCGTATTTTGCATTCAGCTTTTCGGCAATGTCGAGCACGACTTGCTTACGAAGCTGGAAGAGGCCACTATTGTGGTCGCGGATGATATAGCTGAGCTGAGCTTCTTCTACGGTAGCGCTTATGCCAGTCAGATGGAAAAAGCCCATATAGCCATCTGTTGTTTCAGGTCGCTCATTCTCAGGTATTAGTGCAGCGAACTCTGAAGCAATGATGCAGGCATTCTTCATCTTGCCTTTGGCATAGCCAGGGTGCACATTACAGCCCTTGATATGAATCTTCGCACTGGCAGCATTGAAGTTCTCATACTCTAGTTCGCCCACTTCGCTTCCGTCCATTGTATATGCCCACTGGCAGCCGAACTTCCCGACATCGAACAGATGGGCACCAGCTCCAATCTCCTCGTCGGGATTGAATGCTACGCGAATTTTTCCGTGCTTGATTTCGGGATGAGCCATCAGATAGGTCATGGCGGTGACAATCTCGGCAATACCAGCCTTGTCGTCTGCACCGAGCAGGGTATGTCCGTCGGTGACTATGAGGTCTTCGCCAATGTGCTGTTTGAGTTCGGGGAACTGGCTGACGGTTGTCACGATGCCGTCTTTCTTGCATAGTACGATGTCCGAACCGTCGTAATTCTCGATGATGCGAGGCTTGATGTCCTTACCGCTACAGTCGGGGCTTGTATCCATGTGGGCGATGAAGCCAATGGTGGGAACCTGCTTGTCTGTGTTGGCAGGCAGGGTGGCATAGACGTAGCCGTGCTCGTCCATATCCACTTCGGTCAGACCTATTGCAGTAAGTTCTTCGCGCAAGTATTCTGCCAGCGCAAACTGCTTCTCGGTACTGGGGCATTTCGTCGCCTCTTCGTCGCTTTGCGTGTCGAAGCTGACGTATTTCAGGAATCGGTCTTTTAATTCACAATTCATAATTCATAATTTATAATTTAGAGCGACAGCATATTTTTCACTCTTCGCTTTTCACTTATTATTATAGTTGCACATTGCAAACTGTATGCCGCTTAGGGCAAAGGCTTTGATAGCATCGCAGGCAACAGGGACTTTCTCGTTGACGATATGTTCGTCCTCCAGACTGAAGCCGCCGAGCACGAAGTCAATCTGCATTTCCCTGGGGAAATCGTTGCCTATACCGAACTTGAGACGGTTGTAGCCTTGTCCTCCGAGGGTTTGTGCAATGTGCTTCAGGCCGTTGTGGCCGCCATCGCTGCCGTTCTGCCTGATGCGGATAGCTCCGACAGGCAGGCTGAGGTCATCGACAATGACCAGCATGTTCTCCACAGGTATATTCTCCTTCAGCAGCCAGTAGCGGACTGCATTTCCGGAGAGGTTCATGTAGGTTGACGGCTTTAGCAGGACCAGCTCCGCGTTTTTTACGCGCAGGTGGGCCACGAAGCCGTATCGACGGTCTTCAAAAGCAGTATTGGACGCCTTAGCGAGGGCGTCCAATACTCTGAATCCGATGTTGTGGCGGGTGCCATCGTACTCGGGGCCGATGTTACCCAATCCAACAATGAGGTACTTCATTATTCAGCCTTTGCAGCAGCGCTCATTGCACTTCTGGTCATCTTAACCTGACAAACTACTACGCTGGGGCTTGTTACCATCTCGAGACCCTCGAAGCTGAGTTCTGCCACCTTGATGGTCTTGCCTAATCCGAGATTCGTTACGTCGATTTCAAGACGTTCGGGAATGGCTGTATAGGGGGCACGCACTTTCAGCTTGCGCACGCTTGCGGCAAGCTTACCACCGGCTTTCACACCTTCTGCCAGGCCGTTCAACTTGATGGGCACTTCCATTACGATGGGCTTTGTCTCGTTGATTTCATAGAAATCGACGTGCAGCAGCTTGTCTGTAACGGGGTGGAACTGCAGTTCCTTCATGATGGCCTTACATTCCTTGCCGTCGATGTTGAGGTTGACGCTGTAGATGTCGGGTGAATAGACGAGCTTGCGCAGCTCCTCCTGAGTAGCGGTAAAACTCATTGCAACGGGCAGTCCCTTCTCGTCCTTTGCTTCGCCATAGAGGTTGCAGGGGACAGAACCTTCTCTACGGAGGTCGCGGCAAGCCTTCTTACCAGTAGTAGTACGGGCAGTACCTTTTACATCAATACTTTTCATTGTTTTTGTTGTTTAATGTGTTACTATAAATTAAGTTTTGTGCTTAATTCGCCATCACACGGCTTCAAAAGCGCGGCAAAGTTACAACTTTTTTCTTACACAGCCAAAAGAAACGGTGTGTTTTTATCTATACATTATATATATGAAGGGAAAAAGGGGCGTACTGATGATGTGATGAAACTCCGAAAAACAGGTTTTGAGGGTTCGCCGCCTTTGTAATCCACCTGACCAATAAATGGGATGGCACGCCATTGGCGAGCGAAACATTTCTCGGTAATAAAGTGTAAATTGATGAGTATCCCGATCTAACCAGTACGCCCTATGATGTATCTCTTCTGCACGCTGCAGGGAGCATTTTGGACTTCAATGATATTGCAAAAATAGACATTCCAGACATATTGTGCAAACTTTTTTGTTTTTTTCTTCTGCTTTTCTTTCCATTTTGGCCGAAACTTGCTATTTTTGTTTGGAAAAACGAAAGAAAAAGCATCTATGACATTAAATTTCTCGATAGAATACCGCACGGAATGGGGACAGAACGTGGAGGTAGAACTTTGCTTCATTTCTGCCGATGGGAAATCATCCTATCAGCGTATTCCCCTCGAAACGGATGACGGCCTCAACTGGAAGGGGCTGTGTATGCTTCGTGCCCGCGGGAAGCAGTTCAAATACTCGTATCTTATATCAGCATCCATGCCTTCTGCCGAAGAGAACGGGCGAGGAGCCTTGCGTCGCGAATGGGACATCGTGCCTCGGCTTTTCCCTTCTGAGGATGGTCGAACCTACTACTTCATCGACCATTGGCGCGACGTTCCTGCTTTGTCTCATTGCTATACCGATGCCTACCGAGTTGCATCCGGATTTTGGAACACCACGTCTGCTTCGGTAGCACTTTTCCCCCGGACGTTCTTCTTCCGCGTCCTGGCTCCAGACCTCACTTTCGGCGAGCGTGTGGCACTCGTGGGCGACCAGCCAGCCCTCGGCAACTGGGACACGGCACGTGCCCTGCCTATGTTACAGTCCGGGCACGGAGAGTGGCTCCTTTCCATTAGTGCAGACGGACTTCACGTGCCGTTCCAGTACAAATATATCGTAGAGAGGTCGCAACCGGCTTTTGGCGGAGGGGCGTCAGGTGCTTTGCAATGGGAGGAAGGCCCCAACAGGCAGAGCCCTCAGCTCCTGACAAACGGAACAGGAGTAAGCGTCGTCGCGCTCTCCGATGGCGAGATACGCCTTGATATGCCGCTATGGAAGGCAGCCGGGCTCGTCGTTCCCCTCTTTTCACTCAGGACGGAAGGTAGCCAGGGCATAGGTGACTTTGGCGACCTCAAGGAAATTGCTGACTGGGCATCCGTGACGGGTATGCACGCCGTGCAGCTTCTGCCTATCTACGATACGACGCAGGACCGTACCCCGAGAGACAGCTATCCCTACAACGCCATCAGTGTCCATGCCCTGCATCCCATTTATGCAGACCTCCGCCAGTTGCCACTGTCCGACGGACAAGCGCGTGCGGCCTTTCAGGACCGATGGCAGCAACTGAATGCTCTTCCAGCTCTGGACTATGTGGAAGTCATTAGGCTGAAGGAAGAGTACCTGCACAGATTCTATGATGAACAGAGGGACAGCATCTGCCGAAAGGCCGACTATCGCACCTTTGTCAGCCGGAATGCCGAATGGCTGCAACCGTATAGTGCGTTTTGCCATCTGCGCGATACCTACGGGACGCCATGTTTCTCAAAATGGAAGAAACTCTCCACCTACAATCGCAGCTCCGTAACGAAACACATCGACCGCCATGCAGACGAGGTGGGCTACTATACCTTCGTGCAGTATCTCCTGCATACACAACTTGCGGATGCTGCCGCCTATGCGCACCATCGCCGAGTATTTCTGAAGGGCGACTTGCCCATCGGCATCAGCCCTTGCAGCGTCGAGGCTTGGCAGGAACCGCACCTCTTCCATACGGACATGGTTGCAGGTGCTCCGCCAGATGATTTCTCGCGCACGGGACAGAATTGGGGCTTCCCGACCTACGACTGGGAACGCATGGCTGCCGACGGCTACCAATGGTGGAAACAACGGCTGGGAGGAATGGCACAATACTTTAGCGCCTATCGCATAGACCACATTCTCGGCTTCTTCCGTATCTGGCAGATTCCAAAGGACAGTCCGACTGCCCTGCTCGGACAGTTCTCACCGGCCCTGCCCATGAGCATCGAGGAGATTGAGTCCTATGGCATGCAATTCCACGAAGAGCTGTTCGTGCCCCATCATACGTCTTCTGCGGAGGCGAGTTCGGAGGCGAAACGCCTTTACCATCCGCGTATAGGAGTAATAGGTGAGGCCTACTGGTGCTCTCTGCCCAAGTACGAGCAGGATGGCTTTATCCGTCTCTACGAGGACTACTTCTTCCGCCGCCACAACGACTTCTGGGCCTCCGGGGCATTGCAGAAACTGCCTGCCCTGATCGGAGCAAGCAATATGTTGGTTTGCGGCGAGGATTTGGGAATGGTACCTGCCTGTGTCGGACCGGTCATGCAGCAGCTGGGAATCCTCAGCCTCGAGATTCAGACGATGCCGAAAGCCTATGGCGAGGCGTTTGCCCAGCTTCAGCGCAACCCCTACCGAAGCGTCGCCACCATCTTCACACACGATATGCCTACGCTCAGGCTTTGGTGGAAAGAAAATCCTGAACGCGCGCAACAATACTATAATAATGTGTTGCAGCATGACGGCCAAGCTCCGGAAGATTTGCCAGGATGGCTTTGCGAGGAGATTGTGGCACAACACCTCGACAGCCCTTCCATGCTATGCCTCATCAGCCTGCAGGACTGGCTCTCACTAGACGAGAACCTTCGGAATCCCGACCTCGATGCAGAGCGCATCAACGTACCCGCCAATCCGAAGCATTATTGGCGATACCGCATGCATCTGCCCATTTCGGAACTGCGAAAGGCAAAGCATTTGAACATGCGATTGCAGCAGCTTATATCCTGTTCCGGCAGGTAGTTCAGTGTTGCATGCGCTTTGGATTCTTGGGGAACCAGCCTTTGCGCACGCGTTCGCGCTGCTCGAAGAGCTCCAGAATCGACCAGAAACAGGAGAAGCTGAAGACTCCGAGCAAGACGGAGGCATAGATATTTTCGACGAGGAGCGAGGCCGTGCATCCGGCTATGCCTGCTATGAGGAACACCGGCCAGCACTTGACGCCAAAGTGGTATTCGCTCTTGATGACGATGGGATGGAAGAGCCCGATGCAAAGGAAGGTCGCCAGGCCGAGTATGATGCCGTGATAGTTCATCTCTGCTTACTTGGGCAATTGATAGAGTGTGCCTGTCTGCTGGATTATCTGACGCCTGAAGCTCTCGGGATAACCGGGTCTGAGCACGGGACGAGGATTGCCGCCTGGGGTCTTCTCGTACTGCCCGTTCTCGTCTGTCCGCTTGACAGCCATGTCGTTATACTTGACAATGATGAGCTGAGCCAATTGGTTCCACTCGTCCATCATGGCTCCTGCCACGCGATGGCTGTAGGCAGATAGATAACTGATGGCATCGTCCCTGTTCATGTCTGCTGCCTTAGTCTCAATTTCGGGCTGCAGCGAGTTGAAGTCTTTCTCCAGGCGGTCACGAACTTTTTGCAGTTCGGGGAAGAGGAGGCTGTAGCGCAGATAGACCATATTGCTGACCCAGTTCTCCACCCAATAGGCAGAGCGAGTGGAGAAATGGAACGCGTCGGCAGTACTCTTGTCGTAGCAATCGGGGGCTTGCGTCATGTTGCAATAGACGGGAGTAAAGGCTACCATGTTTGCATCATCGTTGGCAAACCAAGTGACACCGCCAATGTGATTGGGCAGCCAGGAGCGCATCTGGCTGACATAGACGCAGGCAGATTGCTGAGTGCTGATGGGACGTTCGTTGAAATACTTCTGTCCATCCACCTCGAAGCTGAGAGGGGTGGGGCGGTAAGGCATTTCCCAGGGTCCCATTCCGATGTCCTCGGTCATTGCCAAAGGTGTTCCTTCGTAGTGGTCGCGCATCATGTTCTTGACATCCTGAACTGAGAGCAGGGCCTTCGGCTTGACATATAGCGGCAGGACATCCCCTGTCGTATCGCCCATCGCGTAGGATAGATAGGGCTTCATGTCCTCGGCTGCCCACTTGTTGTAGAAGCTCCAAATGCGTGCCTCACAATAGCGAAGAGCCCCAAAGTCCGCAGGAGCGTAAGCATCTGCAAACGAGAATTCTGCATCTTTTCGACTGAAGTAACCCTTCTCTCTTGCAAAGCTGATGACATCTTTGGCATAGAGGCAGTTCTCCTTGTCCTTGAGAGGGAATTGATGGATGCGGCTTTGGTTGGCATGACCGCTGATGCAATCGTCGGGAATGCGCACGGCCACCCATACTGTTCCCTTGCGTCCGGGGCCTTTTCCTATCATGTCCATAATCCAAACCTCGTTGGGGTCGGCAATGGTGAAACTCTCGCCCTCGCTTTCATAGCCGTACTTCTCGGTCAGTTCTGTCATTACCTGTATGGCTTCGCGGGCAGTCTTGGCTCGCTGGAGGGCAAGCACCATGAGCGAACCGTAGTCGATGAGTCCGCTGACGGTATCTGTCAGTTCCGTCCGTCCGCCGTAGGTCGTCTCATGAATCGTCAGCTGATGCTCGTTCATCAGGCCCACGATGCCGAAGGTGTGAGGCACCTCTGGAATCTCGCCCAGATAGTTGCCTGATTCATAATGATAGATCGGATGCATCGCTCCGGCAGGATGGTCGGCAGCAGGGATGACGCGCAGCGGCTCGAACGAGCCGTAGTCGTCCTGGCTGTAGGAGATGATGACGCTGCCGTCCTTCGAGGCTTTCTTGCCCACAATCAGGTTGGTGCAGGCATATACCATCGAACATTGGACATTGAACATTAACAAGAGGAGCAGAGCTCCGTGGAGTATCAGGATTCGTTTCATACAGATTTTTATTCTTTAGGGAAGATTCCGTAGATTTCTTTGTAGGCATAGGCGTAGTAGTCCTCCGGAGCGATGCCAGGGAAGCGGTCGCGGAAGAGCAGGATGGTTGCTTCGCGGTCGCAATAGGGTGCCATCTTGAGGTAGGTAAGGAAGTTCTCCATGTCTTTCTTGTGCATATAGCAGTTTGCCAGGTATGGAACGACGAACTTCCCATCCTGCGTGCCGAAAAGTGTCCAGACGTCATCCAGCAGTTCGATGGCATAGTCTTCGTAGCCCTGGTTGCTGTAGATCAGGGCGATGTTGAAGAGGGTGTCGCCCTTCTCCGTGCTTTTCTCTATGGCATTCAAGAAGCACGCTTCTGCCTGTTTCATCTGCTTTGACAGGAGGTAGATGTCGGCCTTGGTCAGGTCTAGTCTCCATGCCTGCCCGTCGTCAGCCAGCTTTATGGCTTGGTCGATTGCGGCGATAGCCTCTGCCGTCCTTTCCAGCCGGCTCAGCGAGTAGGCACGCATCTGATACACCTGCGTCAGTTCAGCATTCTTGTTGCGCAGCCTCATCGCATTCTGCTCTGCCCTGTCCAGCAGATCCAGAACCTCCTTATGTCGCTCTTCGCTACTATAACAGAGCCCCAGCGAGATTTCGACATTGAAGTCGTCCGGCTGCAATTCGAGATACCTAGTATAGCATTCAATGGCATCTCCCATCCGCTCGTCGTTCATGTAGGCGTTGCCCTTCATGAGCAGGGCGTTGCTGTCCTGCGGGTTGATAGCAAGGGAGAAGTCGGATGCCTCCAAGGCTTTGGAATACATGTCCAACGCCACGTACGTCTCGGCCAGCAGGTTCCATGCCTCGGAGTTGTAGGGCTCATTGTCCAGTATCTCCTGCAGCATGGGAAGGGCTTCTTCGTAGTCATCCAGCCCCATCAGGATCTCTGCCTTCATTATGGGCAGTTGCGGGTTCTCCGGGTCAATGTCCAGCAGACGGTTCCACCACTCATCGGCCATTTCCCAGAGGTCGTAATCCATGAAAATGGAGAGGCATTCATAGGTGTACGAGTCAAGGCAGTCCTGCATCTGTTTCATCTCTGCGAGCAGGAAGTCGGATGCCTCGTTCACACGGTTTTCCTTGATGAGTATTTCGGCTCGGATATAGAGTATTTCGCAGTCATCCTGTTCGGAGATGCCGTCGATGATGGCGCGTGCCTCGTCGAGCTGGTCGTAGTACATCTTCTGTCGTGCCAGGAAGATTTGCGGGTCAACGCTGTCGGGATGCATCCTGATGGCAGCCCGTATCGCCTCGTTTGCCTTGGCATCTTGCCGGCCTGTCATGTAGTATTCGGCAATGTCAGTCAGTTCGTCCGCCTCCAGATAGGGCAAATGCCCCTCCGAGACAGCCTTTTCATAGCGGTGCAAAAGCCTGAGGAAGTGCCGCGACTGATAGTATTTGTTATTGTTTTCCACCTTTTTTATTTATCGTGCCTGGTTGGCTTGCCGACTTTCATACATTCTGCAAAAGTAACAGCTTCACATTGGGTGAAGAGTTGTGAGCTAAAATTTCTTTTCAAGTGCAAAGGTACAAAACATTTCCGAAACAAGCAAGATTTTCATGGTAAATATTCTCTTTTAAAGTAACATGTTTCACGATGCGTTACATTGCCAGAAGAGAGTTATTCTGTGAGAATCCTGCCGTCCTTATACGTGTCCTCTGCCTTTCAGGGCGAGCCTTCTCTCATACTCGCCCTGGAAGAGTGCCGTAAGCGTCTCTTCCATGCTCCATCTGCGCTTGCCGGCCATTCTCCTCATTGTCACGGAGGCATACGTTGATGAGTGCACGCACCTCGTCCGTAAGGACTGTCCGGTCCATTTGGAGCACCTTGTACGAGGGCTCGCTCTTCACGTAGGCGGTAAGGGCCTTGTCACCTCCTGCCTTTGACGCAAGATACTCCTTGACTCTTGTTCCAACTATGGTTAGTGGAACACTTTTTCAGTTACAATCTACATTCGGCTGCAGGTTACCAAAGCGTAGCAGCAGGAAGATGTGTCGTTCTGTCTCGGAAGGAGTAGGCATTGAAGCATGGAAGCGCTGCATCAGGTCGCCGTCCTTTTCCAGCAGGGCTTTTTCTACCAGTTTGTAGTCCAGCTCTGTAGCAGCTTTGTTGGTTTCTGCTCTTTGCAGCAGTGATTGGAACAAGGGCGTGGTGTAGTAGCAGCTGCGCAGGTTTTTCGAACTCTTCCTTACGCGCAGTCGCAACTCGTCCAGTTTCTCCTGATTTAGCATCACGACTTTCCTCTGCTCCTCGGTTTCCCTTTCAGCCTGTTCCACTTCTTCTGCCAGCCGCTGCCTTTCCTTCTCGTCCTCCACCCTCGCCAATTCATCGCGCAGTGCCTGCAGGTTGTTCTCCCTTTCCTCCAACTCTGCATTGGCTCGTTCCAGTTTCAGTTCCGCGCTGGTTATCCGCTGTCTGTACCATGAGCGCAGATAAAAGACCACGAACAGGGCGCAGGCGATGACGAGTGCCAGAGCGCACCAAACATATAAAACCTTCCTACGGCTTTCTTGCAGTTGCAGTTCCTTTTGGCTGTTTTCCGCCTGCAGGCGGCTGTAGTCATACATCTCGTGCAAGTTCTGGAGGTTCTGCGAGAGTTTTTCCTGATAGGCACTATCAACGGCATCGCATTGCAGGGGAGCATATTTGCAGATGGAGTCTTCTATGGTTGCAGCGGTGTGCAGACATTCACTATTCCGAGCAGTGTGAAAACCATAGACAAGGGCGCTTTTGGCAATTGCAGAGGAATGACCGACATGTTCTGCTATGCAGAGAACGTTCCCAGCGCATATAGGCTTACGTTCGACCGAACCCCCATTTCCCTGGCCACGCTCCATGTGCCGTCTGGCTCTGTGGATAAGTACCGGAAGACTTCGCCCTGGAGCGGTAAATGGTAAATGGTTTGACCTTCTGGGCCGCAAGCTTCCCAGCAAGCCGAAGCGCGGCATATACATCAAGGACGGCAGGAAGGTGCTTTACTCTGGCGCAGACAGGTCCGCCGCTCCATACAGCCTCACCGAAAAACACAGCGTGCCGCGTTGACCAACACAGCGTGCCGCGTTGACCAACACAGCGTGCCGCGATGACCAACACAGCGTGCTGCGATGACCAACACAGCGTGCCGAGTTTGCCATCTCAGCACGCTGTGTTTTTAACATTTGTGTGTGGTGGTTTGTTTCCTTACGCTTTTCATTTCAAAAAAGCGTACTTTTCAACGGCAGTTAAATTTCTGGGATCACTACTGAACTCCACAATGGGGATGGTTTTGTTCTGACTAAAAAAGTCGCTTGGAGAAACGATGCACATTGCAACTGTTTTATCCTTTACGGGCATGACTTATACACTTTCTTGACAAGAAATTATAAAAAATGTTATCTAACTGTTTCAACTATTAAAAAATATGTGTAACTTTGCAGTCAGGACTTAACAACATCTCACATGAAAAGTATATACAGCAAATCTATTTTTTCTGTTTTGGTCTTGCTTCTTTGCTTTGCCTGCAAAGAGGAAATTGACACTTCGGCCCGCTACGTCTTCAAAATCGACAGCGTATGGGGATACCTCGAGAAGCACGATGCCTACTCCGAATATGTCAGGTTGCTCCAAATGACACCGATTTCCATCAGAAGCCAAAGCACCGTTGGGCAGCTGCTCTCCGCGCGTGGACACTTCACCGTCTTTGCCCCAACAAACGATGCCATCGCAAAATACCTCCAGGAACTCTATGAAGAGGACCAGTCCCTGATGAGCGCACCCTCGATAGATGCCTTTTATAACGAAAAGAAGCGCGACTCTATCTGTCGTGTCATTGTCTGCAACTCCATCATCGACTCGGGCGACCACGAGGAGGCTCTGACCACAAATGCTTTCCCGCAGGAGAACGGTAACGAGTTCCCCCTGAACAATATGAATGACCGCAAGCTCTCGGTGAAATACAAGAGCACAGACTCCATCTTCATCAACAACAGCTGCCCCATCAACCTCATCCAGAGGGACATCCTGCTCTCGAACGGAGTGATTCACCAGATGGAACGCGTCATAGCGCCCAAAGATGTGACGGCAGCGAAATTCCTGCAGGAAATTCTCAACGAGGAGAAGGAGGGCTTCCTCGTCATGGCAAAGGCTATACAAGCCTGCGGACTCATGGACACACTTTCGAAGATAAGGGACGAAGTCTATGAGAACCTCTACCTGCGGGGCGAAATACCAGAAACCCAGTACCTCTACATCGACGGACACTTCCCCGACGGTAAGAACTTTACGCCCCGCCACCGCCTCTACGGCTTCACCATCTTTGCCGAGACGGATGACTATTGGCGCACGCAGGGGCTGGACCCCCACGCACCCTCGACAACCCTCCTGCCCCAGCTCATCCAGTGGATCATCAACAAGCACCAGTATTCCTACGAAGATGTCTATACAACGGACGAAAACTACGAGCAAGAGTCGAACCTGCTCTACCAGTGGACTACATACCACATCCTGCCATTCCGCGCACCTGCAGACCGACTCGTCTTCCACAGGAACGAATTCGGATACACACCCAGCAGCCCCTACGACTACAAAATCCCCATGTACGAAATCTACACGACGATGGGAAAGCGCCGCTTGCTCAAAATCTACGAGAGCAAGGAGTCGAACGGTGTCTATCTAAACCGCTTCCCCGTGCTCGACAACGGCAGGCACAGCATCCTGCACGAACTCTCGTGCCCTCCGGAAAATGTGGGCTGCTTCGTGGATAAAGACCCTGAAAGAGCCATCCTGAACGACATCATCAACTGCTGCATCTACCCCATCGACGCCCCACTCTCCTATAACGATGCCGTTCGAGACAATCTGGCTAAACAACGTCTGCGCTTCGACGGAATGACCCTCTTCCCGGAAGCCATGAACAATGAAATCCGACTGAAACTGTCCTCCTCCCAGGAGAATCAGGATGTCTATATCCCCAACACACAGAAGGAATACAACTATTTCGAGAACATGCAGATGAACAACCAAACCGTCTTCATCTACCTGAACGCTTATAGATACAACTGGTGCAACCTCCACAGCGACGAGATGAAGGCCAAGAAACGCTTCGAGATCACATTCAAGCTGCCCCCAGTGCCCCGGCGCACAACCTATGAATTCCGCTATGACGTCCTGCCGAACGGAGATCGAGGCATACAGCAGTTCTATTTCGGCGATGACCCGGCCCGACTGCCTGCTGCCGGCATCCCCGTCAACCTGACTCGCGGAATAGGCAGCATGAACGTAGGCTATGAAAAGGATTCGGGTGACGATGACTATGACGCTGAGGTTGATAAGCGATTGAGA
>Ga0310690_10007525_pt1 | contig 14009 bp, 10 predicted proteins | sample AusTroGonzalo_MG_2_FD_207661 | JGI IMG/M metagenome (GOLD analysis project Ga0310690, IMG submission 207661) | Bovine rumen microbial communities from tropical cattle in Woodstock, Queensland, Australia - Gonzalo_04 (v2) (version 2) | ecosystem: Host-associated > Mammals > Digestive system >... | reverse complement strand
TTCACTGGCGCTTGAAGTCGATGACGCCGGCCTTCAAAGGCGCGTACAGAAAAGAAAAACGTGCTTACAGGTAAAACTTGACAAATTGAAGCTTTTAATTGACGAAAAAGCAATTCGGTTTGGACCGGGCGGTGGCTTTTTGTGAGTGAAACACTCGCATCAAATAGAATTTTCCATCGAAAAAGGAGCGCCGCGGCGCTCCTTTTAACATTGGTCAATTTCAATCTGCAACCTTAAAAAACGCAAACGCTGTAGGTATTTTTGCGCGCGGGCCTTGCAAAAGGGAACGGGATGTGCTACAATCAAAACGGCAAAAGAAAAGAGGCGAAAGAAATGGACGAGGCCAGACAAAAACTGTTTGAAAATCAAAAGGCGCTGCTTGACACCTTTCTTTCGCACGGCGCCATCACTCGGGCACAATACGAGAAGTCGCTCGGCGATCTGCGCGTCAAAATGGGCGTGGACGGGGCGAGTTTTTCCGCATCTGCGCCCGTTGTGCGCCGCGCCGTTCGCGGTGATCTGCCCCGTGTTCTTGACATCTATGCCGCCGCGCGGGAGCGTATGCGCGAGAGCGGCAACCCGCACCAGTGGGGCAGCAGTCACCCGAGCGAGGATATGGTAAGAGAAGATATCGCCACGGGCCGCTGCTACCTCGTGATGCAGGCGGGCAAGACGGCGGGCGTATTCTTTTTCGACGTGGGCGAGGACCCCACTTACCGCGTCATCTACGGGGGCGCGTGGCCGAACGACAAACCATACGGCGTCATTCATCGCATCGCCGCCGCGCCCGGTGCGCACGGTGTGTTGGCCGCCGCCGTGGCGTTTGCATTCGAACGGATTTCCGAACTGCGCATCGACACGCACAGCGACAACCGCGCCATGCAGGGCGCGCTCGAAAAACTCGGCTTTCGGTATTGCGGCACCATCTTCGTGGCCGATGGCACGCCGCGAATGGCGTATGCCAAGAGCCGGTAAGGTAACGAAAAACGACGTTTTTCGCCGGCAACGGCGTCAATTTACGGTGTAACACCGCGAAAGGAGAATACTATGTATCGTTTTCCCATCGGCGTCATTGTGGATTCGTTCCGCACTGACACCCGTACCGCCATCCGCTCCGCCGCCGCCATCGGCGCCGCGGGTATCCAGATGTATGTGACCAAGGGCGCCAACTGCCCCGAAAATCTGACCCCCGCGGGTCGGCGCGAACTGCTTGACTTTGTCAAATCCGAGGGGCTTTGTTTCTCGGCGCTGTGCGGCGACCTCGGCGAGGGCTTTTTCCGCCCCGAACGCAACCCGGAACTGATCGAGCGTTCAAAACGCATGCTCGACCTCGCGCTTGACCTCGACACGCACGTGGTCACGACGCACATCGGCGTGGTGCCGGAAGATCCGACCGAACCGCGCTACGGCATCATGCAGGAGGCCTGCTTCGCGTTGGCCGAATACGCCGACAGCGTGGGCGCGCACTTTGCCATCGAAACGGGCCCCGAGACCTCGGCCGTGCTGAAAAAGTTTCTGGACGGGCTGCATTCCACGGGCGTGGCGGTCAACCTCGACCCGGCCAACCTCGTCATGGTGGCGGGCGACGACCCGGTGACGGCGGTTCACAACCTCAAAGACTATATCGTGCATACCCACGCAAAAGACGGCGTCATGCTGTATCGCACGAAACCGGAATACGTTTACGGCGTGCTGCCGACCCCCGCGGAATTGAAGGGAATCGCGTTTTACCGCGAAACGCCGCTCGGCGAGGGCAATGTGAACTTTGCCGCGTATCTTGCGGCGCTCGAAGAAGTCGGTTACCGCGGTTTTCTCACCATCGAGCGCGAAGCGGGTGAGGATCCCGCCGCCGATATCGCCAAGGCCAAACGCCACCTCGAAGCCGTCATGGCGGCGAACTGAACCGCAATATGAAAAAAGCCCCCGTCCGGGGGCTTTTTTGTGTGGTTTTATCTGTTTTCTTCGTCGATATCTTTGGAATTTTCGACCTGCTCATCAAGAAATTGTTTGGCCGCTTCGGCGTGAGGCTCGGGCGCCTCGGGCGTTTTGCCCTCAATGTACGGCGTGGGCGCCACGTCACGCTGCGAAACGGTGATCTGATTGAACGGAATGGTGATGTTGTGCCGACCGAACAGCAGATAGATCTCGCGGTTGATGTCGCGCTTGACCTGATAGATATCGGTCTCCTTGCAGGTGGCCACGAGTAGCAGATCGACCGAGGAGGAGCCGAGCGCCGTCACGCCCTTATAGTAAGGGCCGTCGACGATGGCGGGTATATTCGCTTTGATGGCCTCAAGGTTGTCGCGCAGCACCAGTTCGACCTTGTGCAGATCTTCGGCGTAGTCGATCGAGACGGTGAGAAACGCCACCGAGAGTTCGGCCGTGAGGTTGACGACAGATTTGATGTCGCTGTTATTGACGATCTTGACGTTGCCGGCGGCGTCGGTGATCTTGGTCACGCGAATGCCGATATCCGATACCGTTCCGCGCCATCCGTCCAACGTGATGATGTCGCCCACCTTGAACTCGGCCTCAAACACGATAAAGAAACCGGCCAGCACGTCCGACACGATCTGCTGTGCGCCGAGGCCGATGGCCAGGGCCAGAATGCCGAGCCCCGCCAGAATGGTGAAGGTATCCACGCCGAAAGCCTGCAGGGTCACCACGATCACGGCCACGATCACGATCCACTTGAAAAGACTGCGCGACAGCGTCAGCACCGTTTTGGCTTTATTGGAGATGTGGGGCAGCAGCAGGGTGATGATAAGGCCCACCAGTTGCACCAGCAGATAGCCGACGATCACGGCGCAGACGGTGGTGATGAAAGCGGGAATCAGACCGACCGCGCGATCGATCACGGGGTTGCGCCCCTCGACGGGGCCGAAAGGATTGCCGGGGCCGTAAATGCCGTCGTGCAGCGCGGCTACCACGATCACGACGGCCAACAGCGCCGCCAGGGTGCAGATTTTTACGATCCATTGTTTTTTATTCATGTTCAGTCTCCTTTTTATGCCATGGTGATCACGGTGGAATCGAGCAGATTGCCTTCCGTATCGTAGAGGAAAACGGTGATATCTTCACCTGCGTCGGTCATATCGCCGACGAGAAAGATCTCAAAATAACCCGATCCGTCTTCCATGCGTTCGTCTTCTTCTGTCAGCGAATATTCGGCTACGGTGTCGCCGTTCTGTTCGGCCACGATCATGATCTCGCCCTCGATTACGGGCGCGTCAACGATCACGTCGATACCGTCCGCCGTTGCTGTAGCCGACACGATGACGGCGGCAGGTTCATTTGCCTCCTCGGTCAGTTCGACTTCGCGCTCGTCAAGGATCACGTCGTCAAGCCCGAGCAGCGTGACCGTGACCGACATGGGCAGGCCCGTGTTGTCGTCCTGCTCGAACCGATGTTCGAAGGCGACGGTCATGCGCTCTTCCGCGGGCCGTTCCAGGTTGAACACCAGCGTTTCATTTTCGGTCGTGAGCATCAGACGCAGCGCGTCCGACCACTCTTCGATCACGATCTCGGCGTAAAGGTCAGCGTTGGCCGTGGCGGGGTCAAACAGATAACTGACGCCCCCGATCACGCCCGCGCCGACGGCGGGCGGCGATTCATCCGGCGGGCGCGGCGCGATGGTCACGGTGCGGCTGTCCAGCACGTCGTTCATAAACATCTTGCTGCCCACCAGCGCCACTGTCAGGGTGCGCGGCTCGTCGCTTTGCTCGAACCGATACTCGTAAAACAGCGTGCGCGACTGCTCCGTGTCGCTCTCCGTCTCTTCGTCCGGCAGTTCGACGGGAATGTAATAATCCTCGTCAAGCCCGTCGCCGGAGATGCGGACCTGCAGGTTTTCGGACCACTTGGTCACCTCGACCTCCATGAAGATCGCGTCCTGCTCCTGCGTCACTTCGGTAAAACGGGCCTCCTCGGCGCGGGCGTTCTCGACGTAAGCGGAGCCGATCAGCGTCACGCCTACGACGGCGGCCGCCAGGCCTGCCAGCTTGTTCATCAGCGGCGTGCCCGGTTTTGGGGATTTGGGAGCGCTTGCCGGAGCCTCGGTCGGCGGGGGCGTTTCCGCGTCTCGCGGCGCGCGCGTCTCGCGGCGGTCCGGCGCACGCGTTTCCCGTTCGTCCGGCGCGCGCGTCTCCCGACTTGCCGGCGCGGCGTTGTCTTCCGCATCGGCGGCCGCAGGCGTTTCCGGCACGTCGATCATCTCTTTAGCAAAGAAGTTGTTCTCGCTTCCTTGCAAAACGTATTCATGCGGCGGCGTGGGCTGGTATTCCCGCGGCGCCTGATTGAATTCCGACATGCCGTCACCTCCTTTCGGTCGTCTGTTTCAGTATAGCACGTTTTGCCGAAAAATGGAAGAGCCGTTTCCGTTATTTTTTGCGCGCCCGTCGCGAAAGGTGAAGATCAAAACCGACAAAAAACGCCTTTTTTCTTGACAATTCGTGCGGGGTGTGATAAAAAGAATACATCACCATCGGGAAAGGAGGGGAGCGGATGAAGCGCGTTTTCTGCGTTTTTCTGGCGCTGTTGACGCTCGGCTTTGCCGCCTGCGGCAAAAAAGAGGCGGCCCCCGCGGTCGCCGACGACGGGCACACGGAGACGACACCGTCATCCGACGTCAGTCTGCCCGCCTATCATTTTGACGGCAACGCCGCCCTTCTGACCCGCGGCGAGGACTATATCACGCTTTTTGACGTGTTCGGCGACGGCGTTTCGCTTACCGATGTCAAAGAGGACGAAAACGGCCTTGCCTATATCGTGCGGGACGGCACGATCTATCTCCTCGGTCTCGACTTTCTCGCCCGCGCCATGATGCGGGCCGTCGGCGGCGAGGGGGAGGCGCGTCACGCCGAATATGCCGCATGGTATAAATACTACGTCGCCCGCCGCGCGGCCGTCGCGCCCGAGATCCCGCTCTGCTCCTTTTTGTCCTGCACGCTGTACGACGCCGCGATCAAAGGCGTGTCGGAACGGCCCGTCGGCCCGTATCGGGATCTTGCCAATGCGCTGCTCAGCTGGCGCGGCCCCACAGAGATCACGGTCGGCAGCACCGCCGAACTCACCGGCCGCTTTCGCCGCCTCACGGGGCAGTCGACCGACGCAGATCGCGACGTTTACGCGCTGACAACCGGTCTGCAGACCGTCATCACCGACGAGACGGGCGCTTACGTGTGGAACGACGCCGCCGTCGCCGCCCATCGGGAAACGCTCAACGCCGACGGCTCCAAAACCTTTACCGTTGAGATCAAAGCGGGCCTTTGCTACAGCAACGGCTTGCCCGTAAAAGCGGCCGATTATCTGGCCGCGGCGCTGGTCTTTTCCACGTCCGTGGCGCGGGCCGCGCTCGGTTACGATCAAAAGGCGGCTTTGCGCGTCGCCGGTTACGATACTTTCGCCGCCTATACCGGCAGGGAGGCGCCCGGCGCGACCCGAGCGCTTTCCGGCATTCGCCTGCTCGATGAAAACACCTTTTCCGTGACGATCGACGCGGCGTATCTGCCGTATATCGCCGATCTTTCCTGCGTCGCCTTTGCGCCGACGCCGTCCGCCCTTTGGCTCGGCGACTGCACGGTACGGGACGACGGAGAGGGCGCTTATCTGTCGCCCGACTTTTACGCCGTGACCGACGGCGTTTATAACATGGCGGCGCATATCGCGGCCTCGCTTGAAAATACCGACGATACCGTGCCGTGCGCCGGCCCTTACGTGCTGACCGCTTATGAAGACGGCGCCGCGACCTTGACGGCCAACCCGTATTTTGCCGGTGACAGGGAAGGCCTGACGCCCGCCGTTGAAACGGTCGTTTACCGTCGCGTTACCGCGCCCGTGCGGCTCTCCGATCTTGCGGCGGCAGACGTGTTCGTCGATCTGACCTACCGGGCCGCCGACACGGCGATCGCGCTGGCGAAAGAAAGCGACGGCGCTTATGCGGCGGTGACATCTGTCCGCGTCGGTTGCGCGTGTCTTTCGTTCCGCTGCGATTTCGGCCCCACCCGTTTTGCCGCCGTCCGCGCGGCGATTGCCTGCTGCCTTGATTCCGCCGCCCTGATCGCGGATATTCCCGGCGCGTGCGCCGCCGAATCCGCTTTTACCGGCATTTTGCCGGATGCGTCCGAACCCGCCCGTTCCGTGTCCCTCGCGGCGGCCGTTGCTCTGCTCGAGGCCGACGGCTGGGTCTATAACGCCGAGGGCGGGCCTTTCGCCGAGGGCGTGCGCTATAAGCGCGTGGCCGCTGGGGAGGCGAGCGAAGCCGACAAGACGTTTGCCTCTGCCGACGGCGCGTATGCCGCGGTACGCTACGGCAATAGCTGCTACATCCCGCTCGCGCTCAACTGGTACGGTATCGACGGCCATCTGGTCTCCGATCGTCTGCGCGCCGTGCTTGAAGACAACGACCTGCTGACGGCGGCCGGCTTTGCCGTCTCGACCGTGGCGGGCGACCGCTCCGACATGCAGGCGGAAAGGGAACGGAACGCCGCCGACGGCGCGCCGTGCTACAATGCCTTTATCGATACGCTTGACCCGCGCGACGTCGCGACCGGACCCGTCCACGCGCTCGACACGGCCCGCTTGACAGATCCCGCCGATGTTTATTTGCTTCCCGCCGAATAAAAAAGGTGCGCCGCCCCGGGGCGGTGCACCTTTTTGCTTTTTACGCGCCGTTGTGCCTGACCCACAGATAAACGGCCACGGCCAGGGCGAGCAGAATGGGGTAAAGGATCCACTTGATCCGCTTGATCCGCTCGTCGGTGAGCGGGAAATACCCGTTATACCCACAGCGGGGGCAGCTGTTCGCGCCCGAGAACCGATAGCCGCACTTGGGGCATTGTTTTTGATCCGGCGCATGATCGCGCGACGTGTTTCTCATGTCATTTTCCTCGTCCGAAAAAATGCCTGCGCGGCGGCTTTGCGGGGGCCTCGAGCGTGCGGCCGAGATAGTCGCCGAGTTTTTTCAGGTTGGCCGGCGTCGCCTGCACGCGAACGGTCTTTTTCTTTTTTGCCTTGGCGTCGAGTTCGGTATAGTCGATCGAACGATGCCGCAGAATGATCACGCCCTCGCGAAACCGCAGGTCATAGGCGGTGCGGCAGGCGATATCGTCGCGCGGAATGCGCTTGCTGCCGTGGTGCAGGCCGTCCTTTTCAAGATGCGGGGCAAGCACCACGAAATAGACGAACACGAATCCAAACGAAACGAGAAACGCGACGAACAGCACGCCGAACAGCGTTTTGAAACGCGCCGCGGTGAAATAGGAATACCCGAATAATGCAAGAAGCAGGGCGTAAGCCGTCAGCGTGACCACGGCCATACCGACGGAAAAATCATACAATCTTTTTTTCACAACAGTCTCCTCTGCAAAGCCGAAAATGCTCGGTTTTATTATAAAAGAAAAGTTGCGCTCTGTCAAGGTCTTTCGTCAAAATGCAACAATTATGCAATTCAAAGCGAATAAAAATTCGCATTTATTGCAAAAAATCGGCTTAAAATTCGAAAAAAAACTTGACAAGCCGCAACGCGTGTGCTAATATATACTATATTAAAAAATGAGGGCAATTTTCGCGGCGCATCAACGGACGGGCTTTTTTGCACCGATCCGCGCCCGATCTTCGACCCCGAAAGCCCCCTGCGACGGGCCGTGTGCGCCTTTCTCAAAACGCGATTTGCGGCGGCGCGGCGTGCTCGTTTCGGGTCGAAGTGCAATTTTCCTTGAGAGGTCTGTCATGAAAACGGCAAAACGCATTGTTTTAATTTTCATATTTCTGGTCGTGTTGGCGTCGGTGCTGACGCTGTGCAGCTGCCGCAAAAAGGGCGACGTCGATACCTCTGGTATGTACCTGATCGTCTACCACGGCAACGGCGGTTATCTCGGCAACAAAACGGCCACCGAGCGCAAGCTGTTCTGCAATCCCGGCAGCAAAATCCCCAATTATCCCGCCGATTACAGCGTGTCCGCTTACACCGTGTCTTCGCTCGGCCTTGCCATGCGTCAGGGCTACGAACTGCTGGGGTGGTACACCTCGGCGGAGTACACCACCAAGGCAAACGGCCTTTACATCGCGCTTGAAACAGCCGACGGCTACGGCGTCTATACCGACGACGATGCCGGCAACTATGTGAGAAAACCCGTGGCCGACGAAAACGGCCGCTTCATCCACGTCTATTCCGCGGCGACGGAGGAGAGCGAAGATCATTTCGTCCTGCTCGTTCCGCAGCTTGACGGCTCCAGCAACGATCTGTTGCCGGTCGAACCCGGTTTCTACGTCTGCAACAGCACCGACGATTACAGCGGTATCGCCGACGACGTGCTGCGCGGCGCCTATGAAGAGGCTTATGCCCGCGGCACCTACACCGCCGCCGGGGCGCTGGCTCTCTCCGGTTGGCAGTTCTTTGACGATCTTGACGACGCCGGTCAGGCGTTGTTCGCCGACTTCCCGCGCTATGCCTACCGCATGGTGGCGGCCGAGGCGGGCGACGAGCCGCTCACCCACTACGCTTTGGCTGCGGGCCACGCCTCGATCTACGACGTGTTCATCGAGGACGACGCGGGCAACTACGCGTTCGACGGCACCGACTTTATCAAGGTGGCCGACGTTGACAAAGTGCCCGGCGAGCAGTACTACACCGTCTCCGAGTTCTACGTGTTCGACGGCGATACCACGGCGGGCCTCGCCCGTTACGATATGGTGGTGGACTACTGGGATTTCGCCACGAACTACGTCACCGAAGACAAATGCACCTGGGACGGCGAAAAATTCGTGTTGCATCTCTACGCCCACTGGGTCAAGAAGAGCACCGTTTACTATCATTACAACAACGGCACGAGCCAGGTTGATACCGCTACGACCCGTCTGCTCGAGGACAACCGTTCCTACGCCGGTCTGCGTCCGGGCGAAGTGATCGGCCGCAAGGAGATCATTCCGCAATACGCCGATCACACCTTTGTCGGTTGGAGCAAGTCCGAGACCGCCTACGAACCGTGGGACTTTGAAAACGACGTCTTCCCCGAAGGGCAGCAGGAACTGCACCTCTACGCCTACTACATTGAGGGCACCTACACCCGCGTCGTTTCCGCCAAGGGCCTCGGCAAGATCAAAGACAATCCGGCCGGCAAGTACCTGATCGCGGATAACATCGACCTCGGCGGCCAGACGTTCACCGTGTCGCCGCTCGGTCTGACCGAGACACAAGTCTTTACGGGTGAGATCGTCTCGTTCGGCAAGAGCATTACCAACTTCACGCTGAAGTTGGCGCCCAACAAGAACAAGGCGGCTGCTGGCGAGGTGGCCGGCACGGCGGCGCTGATTCCCACGGCGTGCGGCGCCAGGATCAGCGGTCTTACCGTGGAATACACCGTTGCCTGCGAAGCGCTGAAAATTCTTCCGGTCGGCGTCGACGCCATTCAATTGTGCGCCTCGGGCCTTGTCGGCAGCGTGTTGGCGGGCGATGCAACTCTTATCGAGAACTGCAGCGTGACGCTCACCGCGGCGACGTCGCCCGCAGACGCCTACAACGATCCTGCCAAGTGCGCCTATCACGTGACCGTCGGTGACGTGGTGGCCGCCGGCGACAACGTGACCGTGACCGGCTGCACCGCAACGGTGACGACCGACGATCTCACGGGCGCGGCCCTGACCAAGGTGATCGACCGCAGAGCGGCCGACCCGACGTGATGATTGTATGAAGCAGGGGAAAGTCCCCGCTCATAAATAAACTTGAAACCATATAAAGGAGGATATTTGAGTATGTGGTTCAAAAAACTGCTTGCTGTTGCCCTCGCGCTTGTGATGGTCCTTGGCGTCCTGACGGCGTGCGGCAAGAGCAACGAAACCCCCGCTGCCTCGGATAACAATCAGGGCGGCAACCAGGGTGGCAACCAGGGTGGCAACCAACAGCAGACCCCCGCTCTGACGTTGGCTGATGTGCCGCGTCCCAGCGCCCCCGCTATTCCCACCATTGCCAACCCCAACTCGTTGAACGAGACCAGAACGCTGCTTGTGCAAGAGAGCACCTTTGACGGCGTTTACAACCCGTTCTTCTACTCCAGCGGCTACGACGGCGACGTGATCAGCTTCTGCAACGTCGGCCTCGTTCAGCTGGACGCCACCGGCGCTGTCGTGGCCGGCAACCAGTATGACACTTATGGCCTCAGCTATGAGATCTGGTACACCGACAACCTCGAAACGCTCGCCAAGAAAGACACCTACGAAGAGGGTGACTACGTGGTGTACGAAGTAGTGCTGAAAAACGGCGCGTTCTTCAGCGACGGTACTCTGATGACCGCCGACGACGTGCTGTTCAACTACTACGTCTACCTCGATCCCAAGTACGACGGCTCTTCTACGCTCTACACCCTGCCGATTCTGGGTCTGAACGACTACAAAACGCAGGTCCCGGGCTACGATGCCATTGCCACGGCTGCTCAGGCGGCGTTGGCCATGGGTCCCGAGTACACGGCTTCGACCGTTGTGACCCAGGAACAGCATGCCTTCTACTGGGCCACCATGGCTACCCAGCTGCAGGCGTTCGCACAGTCCATCGTCGACTACTGCGTGGCCAACTACGCCGACTACTTCCCGTCCTACATCGGTAAGACCGCCGAGCAGGTCGCCGCGAGCGACGCCTACAAAGTGGCTGCCGGTATGGCTCTCTGGGGCTTCGCCGGCGGCTCCAAGACCGGTTTCCTTGACGGCGTCAACTACTTCGTCATCTCCGGTTATTCTGAAGTTGCGGCTAATGCTGAGTTCGACGCGAACACCAACTACTTCACGCTGAGCGATGGTAAGTACACGGCTGCCAAGATCACCGAGTTTGCGGACGGTACGACCTACTACACGGCCAACTACGCCGCCAATACGGCTGCATTTGACAAGAACACGACTTACTATCTGGTCGATGCCGAAGCCAAAGACGGCTACAGCAAGGCGATCCTTGCCGATTTTGCGTTTGATTTCAAAGGCAGTGTCACCGGTAGCACCTACACGATGGAAAATCTGACCATTGACGATTATGTGACCGAGCTTGTTGCCGGTTACGTTGAAGGCGAAGATTACGCTGCCGAATACGCCAACCTCGACGATACCGAAAAAGCCAGCGTCGCGCTGCTTGCTCCCGTTGAGAACGCGTTCGTCGGCCACTTCGGCCAGAACACGCTGGTCTCCAGCATCGCCGGCCTGCGCAAGGGCGTGAAGGGCGTTGTGGAGAACGGCGAGACCGTTGCGCACGAGACCTTTGTCATGATCCTGACCGAGCAGAACCCGAAGGCTGTGCTTGATCTCGGCATCACCGTGGCTCCCAAGGCCTACTACACCGCCGGCTACGAGTACAAACAGGATTCTGTTGTCTCCTACGGTGTTGAACTCAACAGCGAAGACTTTATCGCGCACCTCAAGACCCTGAACAGCGCTCCCATGGGCGCCGGCGTCTACAAATTCGTCAGCGCCGATGAAGACGGCGTGACCATGGTCCGCAACGACTATCACTTCACGCTGGGCGACGAGACCGTCACCAACGTCATCATCAAGAACATTTACCTCAAAGTCGTCGAATCCGGCAAAGAGTTTGAAGCTCTGACCGCGGGCGACGTGGACTATGCCAACCCCTCTGCCAACGGCGACGTGATGGATGACCTTGCCGATCCCGAGAACGCGGCTTACACCTCGATCCTCGTGGATAACCTCGGCTACGGCTACATCTGCATCAACCCCGCGGCTGAGCACCTTGACAACATCCACACCCGTATCGCTCTGACCTCTGTCTTCAACCTCGAAGACGTCAAACTCTACTATCCTTCCGGCTTGGCCGACGTCATCTACCGCTCGATGTCCCAGGTCTCTTGGGCTTACCCCGAGAACGCGCAGGCCATCTACCCGTACGATGCGACGCTTGCCACCGCTATCCGCGAGCTCAAACTGGCCGGCTACACCTTTGACGAAGGCACCGGTAAATTCACCGACGTTCCTCGTCTGACCTTCACCATCCCCTCCGCTGCCGAAGACCATCCTGCCGGCGCTGTGTTCCTCAATGCCCAGGCTCGTCTCGCCACCATCGGTGTGGAAGTTGAGATCAAATCCGACTCCAACCTGATCGCCAATATCAAGAAGGGCGCCGTCGCCGTCTATGCGCTTGCATGGCAGGCTTCCGCCGATCCCGATATGTATCAGGTCTATCACTACATGTCTTCTGCCGAGTCCGTTAAGTCCAACGGTATCAAGTATCTGCAAGAGAACGGCACCAGCGCCGACCTTGGCACGATCGAAGTTACCAAACTCGACGGCACGACCGAGACCATGACCCAGGCGCAGGCTCTGACCTACCTGGCCGAGCTCATCGACAAAGGTCTGAAGTACATGTCTGTTGAAGAGCGTGCTCCTATCTACCAGAAGGCTCTCGAAGTGCTGGCTCAGCTCAACATCGAATTGCCTACCTACCAGAGAAAGAACATGTTCGCCTACAACAACACCGTCATCGACGGCACCACCCTCTCCGCTACCGTGACTCCTTACTGGGGCCCGATCGCCCAGGTGTGGAAGCTCTCCTACGTGAACGGTGACGCGACTCCCGCTGCCTGATAACTCTTTGAGTTAAAAAACACGAAAGGTTTTTCCTGCACGGCTCGCAAGCCGAGCCGTGCAGGTTTCTTTACATTACATTATGTTAAAGTACATTATCAAAAGGATCATGCTCTCCGTGCTGATCCTGTTTGGCGTATCTCTTATCATATATATACTCGTCCGTATTCAGCCGGGGGAGAATTTTGTGCGTACCAAATACAGCATGCAGCTGGCGCAGGATAAGACAGGGCAGGTCGAAGAAAAGGTCAAAGGCATCGAACACACCTACGGCCTTGATACCTCGCCTATCCAGGGCTATTTTCTGTGGCTCTCCAACGTGCTGCAGGGTGATTGGGGCGACTCCTTTATCTTTTCCGTCGACAGCGGCAAGACCCAGAAATTTTACATTGTGACAAACGATGACGGCAGTACGCAGTACGTCGAATATAAAAAAGACGCCGAAGTGCCCGAGGGCGCGCGCACCATCGAGCGTGCCGTAGCCACGCAAAGCGTGATCTACATCATCTACTCCAAGTGCGGCATCTCGTTCATCATATCGCTGATCGCCACGATATTCGAGTTTCTCATCGCCATACCGTTAGGCATCATATCGGCGACCAAGCAATACGGCATACTCGACTATACCGTCACGGTGCTTGCCATGATGGGCATTTCGCTGCCCACCTTCTTTCTCGGCGCCCTGATGTTGAAGATCTTTTCAATAGAATTGGGGTGGTTCCCGTATGCGGGCCTCAACAACCCCAACTCCGGTCTGCCGAAGATCTTGGATAACATGCACCATCTCGTACTTCCGCTGACTACGCTGATCATTCTGTCGATCGGCGGTCTGATGCGTTACACGCGTACCAACATGCTGGAAGTTCTTAACGCCGACTATATCCGAACCGCTCGCGCCAAAGGTCTGAGCGAGCATTCGGTCATCTATAAGCACGCTTTCCGCAACTCCCTGATCCCCATCGTCACCATGCTGGCCGGCATTCTGCCCGGCCTGTTCGGCGGCGCCATGATCACCGAGACCGTGTTCAGTATCGACGGCATCGGTAAAGCGGCCTACAAAGCCGTCACGCAAGGGGATATCCCCTTTATCATGGCTTACAATATGTTCCTCAGCGCCCTGACTGTGATCGGCACGTTGCTTTCCGACCTGATGTACGCGGTCGTTGACCCGCGCGTCAAACTCAGCGATTGAGAGGAGGGGAAAACAATGGACGAAATGCATGATAAAAACACTTCCGTCGAAAAGGAAGAGATTGTGAACCCCGCTCCCGAAGAACTGGTTCTTGAAGAAACTGCAGAAGAGAATACCATAGCCGAAGCAGAGCCGCAGGCAGAAGAGGAAAGTTTAGCCGACCGTGTCAAGGTCATGAGCCCGGGCCGTCTTGTCATGAAGCGGTTTTTCCGCTCCAAACTGTCCCTTGTCGGTCTTGCCA
>Ga0310690_10007524_pt1 | contig 14009 bp, 13 predicted proteins | sample AusTroGonzalo_MG_2_FD_207661 | JGI IMG/M metagenome (GOLD analysis project Ga0310690, IMG submission 207661) | Bovine rumen microbial communities from tropical cattle in Woodstock, Queensland, Australia - Gonzalo_04 (v2) (version 2) | ecosystem: Host-associated > Mammals > Digestive system >... | reverse complement strand
TTCCAGTCGCCGTTGTGGTAGGCGTAGGAGACGATGGCGGGGATGACGGTGGTGCCTTCGGCATAGACCATCTGCTGCAATTCCTCGCTCACCTTGCCCCAGCTGCCGGCCTCGAGGAGGGTGCTGGAGGAGCAGGCGCCGTCACGGACGTCGGCGACGGTAATCTGGATGGCATATTTGTGCATGGGCACTTCCTTGCCAAGGATTTCGGCGCAGACGACGGTGTCCTGGGCGAAGTTCTTGGGGGTGCCGCCACCGACCATAAAGAGGCCGCTCTCGGGGCTGTTCATCTTAATCTCGGTGAGTTCAAGGAAGTCGGCTACACTGTCGATGCTGACGTAGGGCTTGCCGGCATGCTTGCGAATCCACTGGTGCTTGCCGATGCCGAAGCCGGCGGAGCTGTCACTAAAGGCGGGGCAGAAAATGGGCACACCACACTCATAGCAGGTCTGGATGAGGCTGTCCTTCTTCACACCGTGACCGTTGGCGAGCCATTTGCCCACCTCGTAGAGGAATTCGCGGCTGCTGTAGGGACGCGGCTCGAGGAGGTCGGCGACGTCGCAGGTGGCCTGGTCACAGGCCTGCAGCTCCTCTTCGTCGATGAAGGTGTCATAGATGCGGTCGATGTAGAGCTCGCGGAGCTTGGTGTCGGGGATGACGTTCTCCTTGGTACCGATGTAGTGCTTGTAGCCGAGGGCCTCGAAGAGGTCCATGTCGATAATGCTGGCGCCAGTGCTGACGACGGCGTCGATCATCTTGTTGCGCACCATGTCGACATACACCTGCATGCAGCCGGCGGCGGAGGTGGAGCCGGCAATGGTGAGGATGTTGGTGCAGTCCTTCTCGGCCAGCATCTGGCAGAGGATGTCGGCGGCACGGGCAGTGTCGCGGCTGGTGAAGCTCATGTAGCGCATGGCGTCGATAAGCTCGGTGCTGTCGTACTTCTTGATGTCAATGTGTTTGACGGTTTCTTTAAGGAGGTCTTTCTTTTCCATATGATTGATATTATTTTTTTCTAATTAAATACAACGTGGAGTGTACATTTTTATTGTGTGTGCTTTTCCTATTTGTCAGGATACTCATACTCTGCGTTTTTTGCGGGTGCAAAAATACGAACTTTTTTCGATATGGAGAGAAAAAAGTCAGAGGCGGAAAATCTCACGGGCAGAGGCTGTGGTGACGGTGGCCACCTCGTCGAGGGTGATGCCGCGGCGGTCGGCGATATGTTGCGCGACAAGCGGAACGTAAGAGGGTTCGTTGCGCTGTCCGCGGTGCGGGACGGGTGAGAGGTAAGGGGCGTCGGTCTCAAGCACAAGGCTTTCGAGGGGGACGGTGGCGGCGATGGTGCCGAGGGCGGCATTTTTGAAGGTAGCCACACCGCCTACTCCCAGATGGAACCCCATCTCGATGGCTTTGTAGGCCTCCTGCAGGCTGCCGCCGAAGCAGTGCATCACTCCTCGATAACGGGGACGGTTGAGGCGTTTGAGGAGACAGAAGAGTTCGTTGTAGGCTTTGCGGACATGGAGACAGACGGGCAAGTGGAGCTCCTCTGCCCATTGCATCTGTCGCAGAAGCGCTTCCCGCTGTTGCTCGAGGCAGGTGGTGTCCCAGTAGAGGTCAAGCCCTACTTCTCCTACGGCAACGAATTGGATCGGCGAATTATGCGAATTAAAAAGGTAGTCGTGGACGATTTGCAGCTCCCGCTCGAAGTCTTCTTTCACAGAGGTGGGGTGGAGTCCCATCATCTGCCGAAATACCTCGGGATGCTGTGCTGCCAGAAGTTCCTGTCGCTCATGACTTTGGCTGTCGATAGCGGGGAGCAGCAGGGTGGTGACACCGGCATCGAGGGCGCGCTGCAAGACTTCATCTCGGTCGCCGTCGAAAGCTTCGTCGTAGAGGTGGCAGTGGGTGTCGATGAACATAAGGGTTATAGGTTATGGGTTATAGTTTATAGACGCTACACAGTCAAGGTGGCATCTTTTTTCTGGATGATTTCCGTGAGGAGGTCGTAGAGCTGGAGGAGCTGGGGGTTGTCGGCGAGGAGACGTCGTTGGGCGTCGAGGGTCTTCTGGTCGTGGCGACGGGCGGGACCGGTCTGCTGTGGCCAGAGAGGGCCGTAATCCATCTTGCGCACGGTGCCTTCGGCCAGCGGCCGCAGGATGGAGAAATCGATGCCGTGCTGCTCGAGGGTCTCCTGTGCAAGGGCGTTGATGGCATTGCCGAAGTTGTTCACCATCACGGCGGCGAGGTGTGCCCAGCGGCGCTGCTCGAAGTCGAGGTGGTGGATATGGCCGCTCACGGGAGCGAAAAGAGCTTCTATCTCCTGCAGCACCTGGGGCGTGGAGCCTTCGATGCAGAGGGGCAGGCGGGAGTAGTCCATTGCGATGTCGCGCACGAAGGTCTGGGGCGACCAGACGACACCGTAGCGGCGTGAGACAGCCTTGAGGACGGTGGCGGGGGTGCTGCCGGAGGTGTGGAGCACCAAGGCTTTAGGGAGCCGCAGGTCGAGAGCCAAGTCATAGAGGGCGTCGTCGTTGACGGCCAGCAGATAGACGTCCGACTGGTCGTCGAGCAGTGAACTTTTATTGATGGGTTGGGCTCCTACACGGGAAGCCAATAAATCGGCGTGGTCGAACTCGCGTGCGAGGACCTGCCGGAGGGTGTGGCCAGTGTTGTGGAGGGCGAGGGCGAGGTGGGTGGCCACGTTGCCGGCGCCGATGATAGAGATGCTATTAATATTCGTCTTCTTCAAAGAAAAAGTCTTCCTTGGTGGGGTAGTCGGGCCAGATATCTTCGATGCTTTCATATTGATCGCCTTCATCTTCTATTTCCTGAAGGTTTTCGACAACTTCCATAGGGGCGCCGGTGCGCTGGGCATAGTCAATGAGTTCCTCCTTGGTGGCGGGCCAGGGGGCGTCTTCCAGTTTCGATGCTAATTCTAGAGTCCAATACATACTATATTCTTTCCTTCAAATTTTTCTGCAAAACGCAATAAAAAATGTTTTAGTATTTACCCTGAAAAATTTTTCAAACATACAAATTCTCCTCCTTGCCATCCATCACGACAGCTAGGCGTGCTAGGACAAAAAGGTAGTCCGACAGACGGTTAAGGTAGCGTAAGATGACATCATCAACCTTTGTTTCGCGGGCAAGGGTGACAACTCGCCGCTCGGCTCGGCGACAAACGGTGCGGGCCACATGACTCTGGGCACCGGCAAGGTTGCCTCCCGCAATGACGAAGTTCTGCAACTTGGGCAGACGGTCCGTGATGAGGTCTATCTGCCGCTCCAGCATATCGACTTCCTCCTCCGCCAACTGCGGCAGACGGGCATAGATGGTCTCATCCTCGGTAGCCAGCAGGGTCTGGAGGGTGAAGAGGTTGTGCTGTACGGCCTTCAGTTCGTCGTAGTAGCCTCCCCCAAGGGGACGCATCATCTCGGCAAGAAGCCCGATATGCGAATTGAGCTCGTCGACAGTGCCGTAGGCTTCAACACGGTGGTCGTCTTTGTTCACACGGCTGCCCCCCACAAGGGAGGTGGTTCCGCGGTCACCAGTCTTAGTGTAGATCATGTAACGGTTTTTCGCTATATTTAATTAACTTTCAAGGTGCTCAAGGCCTGCAGAGCAGGCAGAAGGTTTAAATCTTCTCCACCGATTTTACTTCGGGAATAACACGTTTCAGGGCCTGCTCGATACCCTGCTTCAGGGTCTGCATGGCGTGAGGACAGGATCCGCAATGCCCCTTGAGGCGCACAATGACAACGCCTTCGGCGGTCATGTCGATATATTCCACATCGCCACCGTCCTGCTGGAGGTAGGGACGTATCTGGGCAAGGGCGTTCTTTACTTTTTGCTCGATGGCGAGTTTCTCTTGGTCGGTCATTTTGAATTGAATAAAGTTTAACGTTTAAAGTTTATTTGGTGACGTGGAGCTTGCAAATTTCACGGATAGTGTTCTGTGCGAGGGCGTCAAAGGCCTCGCGGACAGGGTCTTTGGTATTGGTGGGGTCGAAGAGTGCCGCGGGCTTTCCGCTGTCGCCACTCTCGGCAATGCTCTGCACTAGCGGTATCTCACCCAACAACGGGATGTTCATCTCGTCGGCAAGCTTGCGGCAACCGCCGTTGCCAAAGATAAAGTATTTGTTGTTTGGCAACTCGGCAGGAGTGAACCAGGCCATATTCTCGACGAATCCGAGGACAGGGATGTTGACGGCTTCATTGCGGAAGAGCTCGACACCGCGGACGACGTCGGCAAGAGCTACCTGCTGCGGGGTGCTGACGATGATGGCTCCCGTGACGGGGATGGTCTGTGCGAGGGTGAGCTGGATGTCGCCGGTTCCCGGGGGCATGTCGACGACCATATAGTCAATCTCATCCCACCAGGTCTCGGTGAGTATCTGCTTGAGGGCGCCGCTGGCCATAGGTCCGCGCCAGGCAAGGGCCTTGGTGGCATCGACAAAGAAGCCGACACTCATCAGCTTGATACCGTAACGCTCGATGGGTAGCATATAGGTCTTCTCCCCCACCTTGTGCCCATAGACCTCCTCTTCGGTGATGCCGAACATTATCGGGATGGAGGGTCCATAGATGTCGGCGTCGACGAGTGCCACTTTGGCACCCGTTTTGGCAAGGGAGACTGCCAAATTGGCAGCCACCGTGCTCTTACCTACTCCGCCCTTGCCGGAGGCTACGGCGATGATATGGTGGATGTTCTTGAAGACCTCCTTGAACTCCTCCTTGGGGTCGGGCTGCGGACGCGAAGTGAGATTTATCTCCACTTCGGCATTGCGGTCCACCAGCTCGTGGATGGCGTTGATGCAGTCGTCGCTCATCTTTTTCTTCATGGGGCAAGCCGGGGTGGTGAGGACGAGGTCGAAGGAGACCTTCAGCCCATCGACCTTGATATTCTCAATCATACCGAGGGAGGTGAGACTCTGCCCGAGGTCGGGATCGTTGACGTGGCCCAGGGCCATTTCTATCTGGGTGGTAGTAATCATTTATTGAATATTTCTTGCAGTTTCTGTTCCAATTGTTGTCCCCGCAAATTCCGTGCCAAAATCTTGCCGTCGGGTCCAACAAGCACTGTGGAGGGGATGGAGGAGATGCCGTAAAGCTTACCTCCTGCGGAGGACCACCCACGCAAGTCGCTGACATGGTTGGGCCATGTCAGATGGTCGTCGGCAATGGCTTTCAGCCAGGCACTGCGATCCTTGTCGAGCGAGACACTGAAGACCTCGAAGCCGCGTTCGTGGTACATATTGTAGATACGGACGACATTAGGGTTCTCCGCGCGGCAGGGACGGCACCATGAAGCCCAGAAGTCGATGAGGACCACCTTGCCGCGAAGGTCGCTGAGCTTGCGCAGCTTCCCTTCGGGGTCGGGAAGCTCGATGTCGGGAGCCTCCGTGCCGGGCAGGATGACCGACTTCAGGCGGCTGTCGAGGTGCTTCACGAAGTCTTCGTTGGGATACTGCCCAATGAGGGCGTCGCGGATTTTCTTGTACAGCCCCACATGCTGCTCGAACGACTGCTCGAAATAGGTGACAAGGAAAGCACTCATCAGCACCCCGGGGTTGGCATCAAGGAGAGCCTCAATGCGGCTGTCGATGAGGTTGGTCTGCTGGTTCTGCACCAACTCGGTAAGCAGGTTCGTGTATCCCTTGTAGAGCGTCATGTTGTCCGAGCCCTTCACCGAGGTGATGTTGAAATGGTTGATGCTCGGCATAAAATCCACCTCGAGGGTAACAGTCTCCTTGGGCAGCAGGATGACATGGAGAACAGGACTATTGGTGGACGGCAGCAGCGAGAGCCCGAGGAACTGGGGGGTGTAGGCGTAACGCGAAAGGGTGATACGTCCCTTCTTGTCGGGAGTCAGAGTATCGACGGGAATAAGGCGTCCGCCATGGGGTTCGCTGACTACAATACGTGTGCTTTTCTCCAAACCACTAAAGGTGCAGGAGAGGTCGCTTTTCTGTGCAGAAGCAGCAATAGATGCCGCAAGAACTGTTATGATAATAAAGAGTCGTTTCATGGTGTTATTGTTATCTTTTTGTACTCTTAGGTTCTTTTTTATTGCATTTTTCTTACATGCTTGAGGTCTTCGTCTTCGGGAAGATAGATGCGGTAGAAGGCCTGCTGTCCGAAGAGGGCTTCGCCGATATAGGCTTTGATGAGGGTACACATAAGATGCCGCTGGGCCGCGAGGCTTGCTCTGTCGACAGGGATGCCGAACTCCTCGCCGAGGGCGACAACTTGCTGGATGAGAGCGTCGGACACAGTGAATCTACTGCAAAAGAGGTCCAGCGTCGGGTACCGATTCAGCCACTCTCCAGCATGTCGACGCACCTGAGCAAAAGCCACCTTCATAAGGAGACCTTGTGACGAAAGCTTGTTATAATAGGCAAAGGTAGGATCTTTCCGGTAGGGAATGAGGTGGTCTGGGAAAATGCCTCCTCCGCCGTAGACAATACGGCCAGAAGTGGTGTAGTAGGGAGTGGAGTCGGTGACATGCAGCGTGGGATTGTCAGCATAGGACTCCTCCAGCAGCTGCTCCAGATAGTCGCGATAGTATTCGTCTGTACCCTGGTCGTAGGGGCGCTGGATGGAGCGGCCGGATGGCGTATAGTAGCGGGCAATGGTAAGGAGCATAGAGGAGCCATCCTGCAGTTGGAATTCGCGCTGGACAAGTCCCTTGCCGAAGGTGCGCCGCCCCACAATGGTGGCGCGGTCGTTGTCCTGCAGGGCTCCGCTGACAACCTCGCTGGCCGATGCGGAGCTTTCATCGACAAGCACCGTGACCTTACCCTCGGTGAAGAGCCCTCCGCGGCGGGCTACGATATCTTCCCGCTCCTTATGGGCCCCCTGAGTGTAGACAATAAGGCTGCCTTGGGGGAGGAACTCACCTGCGATGCCGACGGCCGATTCGAGTGAGCCGCCAGTATTGCCGCGCAAGTCGAGGATAAGACTCTTCATGCCCCGTTTCAGCAACGCCTTGAGAGCAGTGTGGAATTCCTCATGGCTGGTGGTGGAGAACGAGGCAAGAACGATACAACCTGTGGTACGGTCAATCATGTCGCTGTAGACAACTGTCTTGTGCTGCACAAGACCGCGACGCACGGTGAAGCTGAGATTGCTTGATTGCCGCCTCACCTCGATGGTCACTTTCGTGCGACTAGGACCTCGGAGGCGCGCTACAACGGAGTCGGCGGGCATGCCAGTAACCTGCACACCATCGACAGATACAATCATATCGCCAGGCAGCAGCCCCGAATTCGCCGAAGGACCGTCGTCGAACACCTGTCCAATGAATGTGGTGTCACCCTCGCGGTGCAGCGCCAACCCTACACCCTCGAAATTGCCCCGCATAAGTTCGGAAGTGCGCTCGGCATCACGGACGGATAGGTAGACACTGTGGGGATCGAGCTCGCCCAGTATAGCTGCAATCATTCGTTCGCCCACAGAGTCGACATCGATAGTGTCGACATAATTATTCTGTACGAGGGTGAGCACCTCGCTCATCTTCTCGTTCAGGCTGGCATACTCCTTCTTAGGCTGGAGATGGGAAGCAGACATCACCCCGATAATTCCCCCCAGCACCATCGCGATGAGGATGAGAAGACGGTTGACGGTATTTGTATTTTTCTGCTCGGATTCCATAGAATTATTTTTGTACCGCTGCGCGGCTCTGGTTGACGACCCAGACGCCAGTGAAGACGAGGAGGGCGGCGACGAGTTTGGTGAGGGTGATGCGGTCGAGACCAGTCCAGATGGCAGCTGCAATGGCGATGATGGGCTGCAGGTAGCCATACATGCTCACCAGCGTGGGACGTATGCGCTGCTGGGCGGCGGGGATAAGGTAGTAGGCAATGAAGGTGGAGAAAATAATCATAAAACCTATCTCCCACCACACCTGGGTGGAGACAAGGGCGAACTCAGTGGCCGGCAGCTTAGGAATACTGAAGGGTAGCGAGACGAGGAAGGAGACGAGGAACATCCACTTCATGGAGGTGACCACAGAATAGCGGGCGATAAGGTTGCGGCAGGTGCCGAGGTAGAGGGCGAAGACGATATAGTTGGCGAAGCAGAACATGATGCCGATGGGTTCCGTTTCGGAAGGACCGTGTCCGCCGAAGGTGCTCTGCAGGATAAGCCAGAGGATGCCACCAAAGCTGAGGGCCACACCGAGGGCTTTCTTCCAGGTGATGGGCTCTTTGAGGAAGATGGCGGCGACGAACATGGTGAAGATGGGGGTCGTGGTGCTCATCACCGAGAGGTCGACAGGCGTAGTGTGGGCAATGGCGTGAAGGAAGGTGAGCTGAGGAAGGAAAAGTCCGATGATGCCGGCACCGAAAAGCTTCAGCAGGTCTTTGGGCGGCACATGCTCTTTGGGGGAGAAGAAAGAGAGAAGCCAGAACAACGCACCGGCCACGAGGGCACGCATGGAAAAAAGCACGATGGGTTCGACATGGCCTTCAATGGCAATATCACGGCACACCACGACGTTGATGCCGAAGATGACATAGGCGGCTGCCGCCGCCAAATGTCCGATAGCTATGTTCCTGTTGACTCTCAAGATTCCTGCATCAGTTTGAGGAGGTCTTGTCCAATATCGCGGCGGTAGTACTTACCGTTCCACTCAATGGCTTGGGATCGGTTATAGCTCTTGAGCAGCGCCTCGGGAAGGCTTGGAGCCAGCGAAGTGGCGCAGATGACGCGGCCGCCGTTGGTGAGCAGGCGTCCTTCTCCGTCACGCTTGGTGCCGCAGTGGAAGATGAGGGTGTCGTCGTCGTCGCCGAGGTTGATAACGTCACCTTTTTTGTAGCTCTCGGGGTATCCGCCGGCCACCATCATCACGCAAGCCGCTGTGCGTGGGTCAATCTCGATGGTACAGCCATCGAGATTGCCATGGGCGGCATTTTCGAAGAGGGACACGATGTCGCTCTTGATGCGGGGGAAGACACTCTCGGTCTCAGGATCACCCATGCGGACATTGTACTCGATGACATAGGGATCACCAGAGGTGGGATCGGTGGGATTGATATTGCTGCACATGAGTCCGATGAAGATGAAACCACAGTAGGGTATCTTCTCGTCGCGGAGGCCACGGACGGTGGGCTTCACGATGCGGTCCTCGACTTTCTTCATAAAGGCTTTGCCGGCAAAAGGCACGGGACTTACACTTCCCATGCCACCGGTGTTGAGACCGGTGTCGCCCTCGCCGATGCGCTTGTAGTCTTTGGCAGAGGGAAGCATGAGGTAGTGGGTGCCGTCGGTGAGGACGAAGACGCTCATCTCGATGCCGGAGAGGTATTCCTCTATCACCACGCTGGCGGAGGCATCGCCGAACTTATGGTCGCAGAGCATCTCTCGCAGATTCTTCTTTGCGGTGGCGAGGTCGGGCTCGATGAGAACACCTTTGCCAGCTGCCAAGCCGTCGGCTTTGAGGACGTAAGGAGGCCGCAGAGTCTCGAGGAAACGTTCGCCGTCGGCAAGGGTGTCGGCAGTGAAGGTCTGGTAGCGGGCCGTGGGGATATTGTGCCGCTGCATAAAGGCTTTGGCGTAGTCTTTGCTACCCTCGAGCATGGCGCCCTGTCGGGAAGGACCGATAACGAGGATGTGCTTCAGCGAGGGTTGCTCGGCGAAGTAGTCGGCGATACCGGCTACCAGCGGAGCCTCGGGACCTACCACCAGCATCTCGATACGGTGGCTGACGGCGAACTGGCCTACAGCCTCGAAGTCGGTGATATCCAAACTGACATTCTCTCCCACGGCAGCGGTGCCGGCATTGCCGGGAGCAATGTAGAATTGACCGCATTGCTCGCTCTGAGAAATCTTATAGGCAATGGCGTGCTCGCGTCCGCCGGAACCCAGTAGCAATATATTCATCTCGTTACGTTGTTTTTGTTTTTACAATTAAAATGCAAAAGTACAAAAACCTCGCGACATGACAAAATATTTTTTACAAAGGCTTGGGGTCGTAAGTCTGGAAGACGATGACGGGACCTGTGGTGCTGAGGGAGAAGCTTTCTTTGAGGGCTTCGTTGAGCGTGCCCTGCCACCAGGGGGCGAGAGGGGCGTCATTAAGGGGCCACTGGAGGCCGGTGGCGGTGACGCGAGTACGGGGGTCGAGGGCGAAGAGGGAGACTTGCTGGCGGGGGAAGCTTTTGTAATTTTGAATTTTGAATGGTGAATTCTGAATGGTGAAGCGGCCGTAGTCGGTAAGCATCTCGAGGTCGATGCCGGAGTACTCCTCGGAGAAGGTGGCCAGATAGGAGATGTTGCCGAGGGTGTGGTCCTCGCGTTTGCCGGAGGCTCCTAAAATTGAAAAATGAGAATTGAAAATTGAAAAATTTTCGGTAGCCCAGCACATGGCTTTGTGGAGGTCGTTGTAGTCCTGCTCGGCGACATGAATCCAGCGGTCGCCGAGGGCGGTTTTGTCTTGTTCGGACAACGAATCCCCATCTCCTACCACCACATAATTCCTAATTCCTAATTCCTCATTCCTAATTGCCTCATAGGCACTGTCGCAGCAGACTACGAAGTCGGCCTCCTGCAAGGCTCTGAGGGGGATGGGGTGCGTAGGGAAGTCGCCGGCGGCAAGGATGACAATGTTCATTGCTTGATTGTTTGATTGTCTGATTGCTTGAGAGCTTCTTTCCTCCATTTTATTACACCAAGTATGCAAAAGACTTCGAAGACAGCGTAGAGAGCTGCGGAGGCGTAGTTACCAGTGAGGATGAAGATGACTATCATCAAGGGTTCCACAATCATCCAGCAGAACCACTGCTGCCACCATTTGTGCGCTAGCATAAGCATGCCGACGATGGTGAGTGCCGATGAGATGCCGTCGAGGAGCGAGAGGTTGATGGTGCGTCCGCTAGGCAGCGTGTAGATGCTCTGATTGAGGAATCCCAGCTGCCAGGTGAGCAGCACGCTGAGCGCCACGATGACGGTGATGATCTGCCACCAGTAGGCACGAGGACAGGAGGAGATATGACGTTCACCGCCCTGGTCTTCCTTGCGTTTCTGGATGATACCACGCCAGACGAGGATGCCGTAGATGGACATCACGAAATTGTAGACGCAGATGGCGCCATTGGCATAGATGCCTGAGGCGAAGTCGATGACGGCATAAAAGGCCGACATCAGCAGCGAGAGGGGCCAGAACCACCGGTCCGCCCTATATTCGCTGACGATATAGAACAGACCGATGACTGCGCCGATGATTTCAAAAACTGAAAATTCCATTAGAATCTATAAATTACTCTGGCCATGAAGTTGATGCCGGGCTGTTGGAGCCAGGCGCGGTCGTGGTAGTAGTAGGCGGGGGCGGGGCCACTCCAGTCATCGACCCAGTCACCCACCCATGCACTGAGGCGGTAGTGGTGGTCGAGGAGGTTGTTGACAAGCAACTGAGCTTCGATTTCATTGGTTCCCTTAAGTTTCCAGGTGTAGGAGGCTTTGACATTGAGGAGGAAGTAGGGATCAATAGCGTAGCACTCGCGGGAGGTGTTGTCGGCATATTGTTTGCCAACATATTTCCCGATGAGTTGCAGTTTTCCGTTCTTTATGGGGACGAAGGTGGCGATGGCGGCACCTACGATATTGGGCGAGAGGGCGAGGTCGGTGGTGCGGGTCACGAGGTTGGGGTCGGCATCACCGTCGGCGAAGTCGGCGAAGGTGTAGTCGAGCACTTTGTTCTGGCTGAGCGTGAGGTTGGCATCCATGCGGAACCAGTCGGTGAACAGGTATCCTCCTTCGAGTTCGATACCGATGCGGTAACTCTTGTCGACATTTTCCATCAGGGCGTAGCCGCTGCTGCTGAGGTCGCCGCTGGGGGTGAGCTGGTCTTTATAGAGCATGCCGTAGAGGTTCACGTTGAAGGCCCAGCGATCGCTGGCCAGCTGGTAGCCCAACTCAAGATCGAGCATGGTTTCGGCCTTCACGGTGTCACCACGGCCGATGGCATCCTTGATGTCGCTCTTGGTGGGTTCGCGGTTCGAGATGCCGGCCACGAAGTAAGTGCGGCTGTTTTCATTGAAACGGTAGTTGATGCCGACTTTGGGGTTGAAGAAGAGGTAGTCCTGGTCGAAGTCCATGGAGAAGAGGTCGTCGGCATCGCCGCGGAGCTTGTAGTTCACCGTGCGCAGCTGCAGGTCGGCGTAGATGTTGAGATCATCGGTGAAGTCGTAGGCGGCTTTGGCGTAAACAGCGTTGTCGACCTTGGTGCCGTTGTAGCGGTACCACTCGTAGTCGCTGATATGGGCCGAGGTGTCGCGGCACCAGAGCACGTTGCCGAAGTGGTAGCCGTCGAAATAGAGGAGGTGGTCGCCAAGCGAGAAGGAGAGCTTCTCGCCGTCATAGTGCAAGGCGAGATTACCGGTGAGGGCGTCGTTGTCCATCTGCTTGCGGGTGACGAAGTCGCTGCGGCCACTAAGGGAGAGGCCGTACTTGGAGAACTTCTTGTTGGCTTTGTATTGCTCGTAGTAGCCGTCACCGTGGGTGTAGTCGAGGGCAGCGTGGATGCTCCATTGGTCGGTGAGGAGGTGCGAGATATAGAGCTGGTAGTGCTGCTGCCAGTAGTTGTCAGTCTCGTTGGGGTAGTAGAGGGTGTTGCCGTCCATCTGGTACTCGCCGCTGGGGTTGTAGGTGGGGTCGGCATCGAGTTGATAGTCATAGGCGCCGTCCCAGGTGATGCCGGTGGTTTGGCTACCGATGATGGTGAGGAGTTTTATAAATGTCTTCTTGCCGTACCAGCTGGCGCTGCCGAAGAAGCTCTGCTGGTCGGTGCCCCAACTGCGGATATAGCCGTCGGAGGTGAGTCCACTATAGGCGAAATCAAAGCTCAGGCCGCTCTTCAGGATGCCGGTGCCGGCGGTGACGCTGTATTGGCGGGTGTTCCAGCTGCCGAATCCGAGGTCGGCTTCGCCGTAGGCGCTGCCGCGGGCGTTGAGGGTCTGCAGGTTGATGGCGGCGCCGAAGGCGGGGCTACCGCCCGTGGAAGCACCCACACCACGCTGTATCTGCAGGCTTTGGGCCATACCGCCCAGGTTGGGGATGTTGTACCAGTAGACTTGCTGACTCTCGGGGTCGTTGAGCGTGATGCCGTTGATGTTGACGTTGATGCGCGAGGCGTCGACACCGCGGATGCGGATGTAGGCAGCGCCTACGCCGCCGTTCTCACCACTGGCCACCACCGAGGTCTGTGTCTCGAGCATATAGGGCATGCTGACGCTGATGCGGGCATCGTCGAGATTCTGTTGGTCGAGGGTACTGGTGGTGAGCGGCGTCTTGTTGTCGACGCGGACATCCTGGATCATCACCTCGTCGAGACGGCGGACGGTGTCCTGAGCGGAAAGTGAAAAGTGAAAAGTGAAAAGTGAAATACCAAAAACGCAGCAGGCTATCATCTGCTTGCGACTAATCCTGGTGGCCTTGAAAAAACGATAGCGGCCACAGCTATTCTGTGTGTGTTTCATAATCTCATTCCTTACGCCGGCATTATCCGGATCAAGTTTTCAGGGTATGTTCTCAGCTTCTTTGTGCTCATTCCGAGCAACATAAGAGCACCCCTATGCTCTCTTTGACGGTGCAAAGGTACAAATAATTTGAAAATTGAGAATTAAAATTGAAAATTTTTTATCTTAGGAGGGTGACGGTGCCGATGGCCTTGTTCCAGTCGGTGGGGCGGTCGACGGTACGATAGCGGAAGTGCCAGACATAGGCGCCCTGCGGGCAGGGAGTGCCGTTGTGGGTACCGTCCCAACCCTGCTCTAGGTCAGTGGTGGAGTAGACGAAGAGTCCCTGACGGTTGTAGAGGGTGAGTTCGGCTTCGACGGCACCGTTGCAGACGACGGTGAAGCGTTTGTTGGTGCTAGCATCGGGGGTGAAGACATTAGGAGCGAAGAGGGCGTAGCGCACAATGGGAAGGGTTTGGCTGGCGGTATCGTAACAAAACTCGTTGCCCACGACGAGGATGACGGTAGCACTGTCGTAGTCGCTGATGGGGA
>Ga0310690_10007523_pt1 | contig 14010 bp, 6 predicted proteins | sample AusTroGonzalo_MG_2_FD_207661 | JGI IMG/M metagenome (GOLD analysis project Ga0310690, IMG submission 207661) | Bovine rumen microbial communities from tropical cattle in Woodstock, Queensland, Australia - Gonzalo_04 (v2) (version 2) | ecosystem: Host-associated > Mammals > Digestive system >... | reverse complement strand
GAAGATTCTTGCCGATGCCCCCAATGGTTGGGTTATGCAGTATTTCTGTGGTTCAGGTATAGCTCATTTTGAGGGCTTTAACCTTTTTGCCAATTTTGATAAAAGTGGCAAAGTAACGTTGGCAAGCAACCATCGTTTTCTGCGCGATGGAAACGCAGGCAAGTACACCGAGGCAGCAAGTCTTTATAGTCTTCTGCTGGAGGATGGACCTGTCTTGGCTTTAAATACATGGAACGATGTGCTTACCCCCTTTGTCGATCCTGTGAATCCTTGGTATGCTCCTACTTATTTATATAAGGATGGTGCAGGTATGGCTGGTGACCATAACTTTGCTATCGTTTCTTACAAGAATGACGAAATCATTCTACGTGGTGAACGTCATGGTGGAAATGTGCGTCTGACCAAGTGCCCAGTTGATTGGAAAGACTATATTGCTCAGTCTGAGTCGATGCGCGACTTTGTTAGTAGTGTCAGCATTCCCAATTATTATGTCATTGCAGAAACTGACACGATGTACTTCATGACAGAAGGAAACTCTGACAAGAAAATTGAGCAGGGTCTTCGCAGTGGCCGTGTCCAGTTCAGTGAGCGCCTGACAAATCCCGTACAGTTCGACTCGCTGTCATGTGTATTTACACCCAAAGGTCTGCGCTTCGAAAAACCTGATACTGTTGGTGGACATGTATTCCAGGAATTGACCTTGAATAGCGATAGTACAGCTCTAATCAATGAAGATGGCACTGTTCGTGTTTTTGCAACATGGGATTACTATTTGGCTCAGACAACAGATATTATGTGGATGGATGCAGAGTCCATGTCGGATGATTTGAAGGCCCTTTGTGCTCAGCTCGATGCTGCTTTGACGGCCAACAACCGCAATTATTCTCTCGCGCGTATTGGCATTGGTAAGACAACAAATGCTAATAATGTGACTGGACTCGTCGTGCAGTGGTTTACCAATACCCGAAAGTCTTCTCGAAATATGGGCGGTTTGGCCATGAAGCGCAATGTGTCTGGAAGTGGTCAGATCGTAATGACTTGCGATGAGAATGCCAATATTGACAATAATATGAAGACGAGATCGGAGGAAGTTATTAGTATTGTCCGTTCTATCGGTGCTGCCTTGGCAGGAACATATCATATTACCCCAGACAATTATTTTGTACCAGCAGGTGCAACGTATGTGTCTGCAAATGGTAATACAACCTTCAGATTGGTTAAAGAATAATCAAATCCAACATTATATTATTAACTAAATTTTTTATTATGAAAATTAAGACTTTTACTCTTATGACGCTGGCACTTTTTGTGTCTGTGATGTCCTTTGCGCAGAAGTCAAAGGTTGCCCTGCAAGATGGTGCCTCCTTTAAGACTATCACAAAGGAAATCAGTCAGAAGGTAAGCATGGCTTCTCCTAATGGTATTGCTGGCTTCGCTCAAAAGGCCGCAACTTCCAAGCCATCAACTTCTGGTGTAGCTCTTCGCAGAGCTGAGGTTGTTACTCTGCCTGAAGGCGTTGATGTTTCTTATTATTCTATGGTTGGCTTAAATAGCCGTTCGAAGGACACTCTTGATATAACTGTTAAGGTGGCTTATGATGGTGATGACGTCTATATGTCAGGTTTGAGCTATTTCTTGCCAAATGCTTTTGTGAAGGGTACTTTTACCAACGATACAACTATTGTCTTTGCACAATGGCAATATTTTGGTAGCTATTCTTTTAGTGATGGTGCTGCCGATTTGTATTTCGGAGGTGTTTCTAATGATAACAAACCTCAGGATTGTGTTGCCATTTATGATGCAGTCAATGACGTGTTTACTTTTAAAGGTTATGCTGGTGAATTCTACTCTATGGGCGATAATTCAGGTCTTACATCCTATTGGAAACCTGGTTTGACCGTATCTAAAATTGAGGGTGAGGTTGAATTACCCGTTGAGGCTCCTTCTGATCTCGTAACTGAAGACTGGTCGTATGCCGGTTTGGATTATTGGCATGATACAGAAGTTTCAAAGGTTGTAAAGGTTGGCTTCTATGGAGAAGATGTTTATCTCCAGGGTTTGTGCGACTATTTGCCTGAAGCATGGCTGAAAGGAACTATCGATGGCAATATTATCACATTCCCCGGTTATCAGCTATACGGAACGTATGCAAACTATAAGATGTATATGCGTGGCCTCACAGGCGACGAGTTTGGAGATGGTGATGTGATCTTTACTTATGATGCTGAAGCTGGAAAGATGACTACCGAACAAGCTATTTTCCTCACTGGTATCAAAGGTAATGATGGTGGTAACTTCGCAGCAGAAAAGAACGTTGTGCTGACAAAGATAGTTGAAAAGCCTGGTGTTCCCGCTAATCCCACGTTTGGCAATATGCAGTTTAATCCAAAGGACGATAAGATTGAGGCTAAAATTGCTGTTGTAGATACAGAAGGAAACGGTCTCGTGACTAATAAATTGTTCTATAAGCTTTATATTAAGGACGAACTTGGTTCAGATGCAGCTCTTACATTTACAAAGGATTTGTATCCTACCTTAGAGAACGATATGGAAGAGATTCCATACGTATTAGAGGATGCAGATTTTGCAAATGGTGTTGTAACACTGAAGATGGAACATGCTGATTGGAATCAGATTGGTCTTCAGAGCATCTACAAGGGTGCAGGTGAAACGCATGAGTCAGAAATTGTATGGTACAATATTGTTAAGCCTTTCAAGACCACTTTGCCTGAAGGTCTGACGGTTACTGTGCATGATTTCAGTGGAGATGAACTCGATGATGGAGAGGATGTTGAATTCAGTACTACAGTAAATGTCGCTATTGATGGTAACGACTTGTATATTCAGGGCCTGGCTGCTGGAGCAGGTATTGAAGATACATGGGTTAAGGGTACTAAGGGTGACGATGGTGCCTACACCTTCGCTAATGGACAGGATCTTGGCGGTACTTCAAGCTATCGTCTCTTTCTGGTAGGCTATAATGATTCAGAAAGCACAGTTGAGGAACCCAAATTGGTGGTTGACGAAGAGGCTGGTGTCTACAAGTTTGTGAACTGTTTCTTGGTAAATGCCAAATATACTGACCGTTCGTACTACTATAGCCATTTCCATGCAAATAGCACTATTGCTATCAAGGGTGAGACTGACGATCCTGTTGTGGCTCCTGAAGGTCTTGTCGTTGAGGACTATACCTATTCTGGTACTGATTACTTCGCAGAGGAGGATGAAGATCCCAATGTCAGGAAGACTGTGAAGATTGGCTTCGCTGGTAATGATGTTTATATGCAGGGTATTGCTGGTCCTTACTTGCCTGAGGCATGGATTAAGGGTAAGAAAGTTGGCAACACTATAAAGTTCCGTACAGGTCAGCAGTTGGGCGCATACAGCGCTACTTCGACGTTGTGGTTCAGAAGTTTTGCTCCTGACATGAGTAAGTTCGAGGATGCAGTATTCGAATATGATGAGGAAGCTGGTGTTCTGACTACCGAGAATTATATGTCTGTAGCAACCACCAAGGCTTCAGGTGGTAACTATATCATTAATTCTGATGTGGTAATCAGCAAGATTGAGGATAAGGCTACAACGCCGTCTGATCCAACTTTAGGCAACATTGCATATAATCCTTCTGGTAATTATATTGAATTCACCATCTCGACAGTTGATATCAATGGCGAAGGTATGCTGTCAGATAAACTGTTCTATAAGTTCTACAGCAAGGATGGCGAAGGCAACGTTGCTCCTGTCATCTTCACCAAGGATATTTATGAGAAACTTGCAGCTGATATGGAGGAGATTCCTTATGGCTTCACTGATGAGTATGACATCTATAACGATGCCGTTTACCTGAACATGAATTTCTCGCAGTGGTCGCAGTTAGGTCTTCAGACTATCTATAAGGGTGGTGGCGAGACCAATACTTCAGAGATTGTATGGTATAATATCGTTTATCCTTACAGTGCAGGTACTCTGCCCGAGGGCGTAACAGCTAAGGCTGCTGAATTCAAGGGTGCAAAAACAGCAAGTTCTGGAGTTACTGAGTTCACAAAGACAGTCAACATTGCTCAGAAAGACGACATCATCTATATCCAGGGCATTGCTAACGAGGATGAGGGCGACAATGCTAATGAAAGTTTGATTATTGGTGTCAAGATTGACAACGATACTTACGCATTCCCACGTGGTGCTCTGTTTGGCTATAATCAGAAATATATATTCTTCCTGATGGGCTATGATGATGCCACTAAGAAGTCTGAGGATGTCAAGATGCAGCTGGATAAGGAGAATAAGGTTCTGAAGCTGGTGAACAATCTGATTGTTAATGCCCGCTTTACTGACCGTCTGTACTATAGCAGCTGGTATAATACAGGTTCAACCATCGATGCCAGCAGTATCATTGAGGATACAGGTATCAATGCTGTTAAGAACGAAGCTACAGATGCTGCTCCTGCCTTTAACCTTGCAGGCCAGCGTGTTGGTAAGGACTATAAGGGTCTTGTCATCAAGAGCGGCAAGAAGATGTTTAAGAAGTAATATCATTATTACATATCTTATTATTGAATCGGGAGTGCCTAACGGTGCTCCCGATTACTTTTTCAGTGATTTCTTTGGAAGAATCGAGAATAATCACTATCTTTGCAACCATGAATAAAAGAGTATTGTTTTTGTTCGTATCACTGTTATGGTATACGATGTCCACGATGGCCGTACCGGCACATCCAGGAACTATAAAGATACAACAGCCAGATGGCAATTATCTTACTTTGCGTTTGGTAGGTGACGAGTGGTGTCATTTCCAAACGACTCTTGATGGCTATTCCGTCGTGAAAAGCAATCGCGGCTTCTATGTCTATGCCGAGAAAAAGAACGGTCAGTTGCTACCTACCTCGCAAATGGCTCATGATGTGGAAAGCCGATCGGCCGACGAGCAGGCTTTTCTGGCTGGTGTGAAGAAATATCTGGCTCCGGAAATGAGTGCTTCTGTTGCAGACATGAAGGCACGAGCAGAGTCTTCTGGTGCTCAGCGACGTGCTCAGGGACGTCGTGCCACAAACTATTCGAATTTCAGAGGCCTGATAGTCCTTGTACAGTTCAACGATAGGAAGTTCTCACGCTCCGACTATAAGGAAATCATTACCGATATGGTGAACAAGGAGAACTATACGGGGTTTGATGACTATAAGAGCACTGGTAGCGTTCGCGACTATTTTTCTGATAATTCATGCGGAAAGTTCCAACCGCAGTTTGACGTTGTAGGCCCTTACACGGTAGACTTCAGTCAGTACGATTGTAATCCAAAAAATGGAAAGTGCTCTGAAGTGTTAATGGCCGCTATCGATTCTGCTGACGTGGATGTCAACTACAAGGATTATGATGGTGACAGAGATGGTATGGTTGATTTGGTGTTTTTCGTGGTGGCAGGCAATGGATCCAACTATGATGGTAATGATGAGAACTTGTGGTGGCCTCACCGTAGTGGGATTTATGATCCAAAGACCAGATACTGGATCAGAAGAGACGGGGTGATATTGTACGAATACGCCAGCTCAGTAGAGTTGGCAGGACATACTGTTAAACCGTCCACTATCCATATTGATGGTATCGGAACAATATGTCATGAATTCAGCCATGTGCTGGGTCTGCCCGACTTCTATGACACGGACTATGAAAAGAATGGTCAGAGCATTACGCCAGGCGTATGGTCGTTGATGGATGCCGGCAGTTATCTTAACGATGGTTTTACCCCAGTGGGCTATTCTCTCTTTGAACGCTATTTAGTAGGTTTTGTCGATGACATAGAAGAAATAGAAGAAGAGGGCACTTATACCCTCGATCCGGTACATGTCAACCATGCAGGTTTTTTAATAAGATCGCCAGAGCAAGAAGAGTTCTTCTTGTTCGAGAATCGTCAGAATGGCCAATTTAAATGGGATGCCTATTTGCCGGGTCATGGATTGCTGGTGCATCGTGTAGACCTAAGCAATTCGAATGTATGGGAATATAATACGCTCAATGCTAATCCTGAGCGAAACTATTACGAATTGGTTAGAGCCGGAGGCACAGGTAAGGCTAATACTGGTTACGATGTCTTCCCGGGTTTAGGTAAGGTCAACACACTTCACAATAGTACAATGCCTGCCAATTTGAAGACATGGAGTGGCAAGGCCACGAAGTGGGGACTATTCAATATCCGTGAAGAAAATGGTGTCGTGTCTTTCGATATCCAGGATGCACTTACGCTGACAGCTCTCACGCTGCCAGACTCAGTTGAGGTAGGGCGGGGGGTAACCATGAAATTGGAACCGCTTTTAACGCCTGACTATGCCGAGACTACTTTGAAGTGGTCAAGCAGTAACGAAGATATTGCCATCGTTGACGATGAAGGTGTTGTTGTCGGTATTGAGGAAGGCACGTGCGTCATCACTGTTGAAAGTGATAATGGTATTGAAGCTAAATGTCAAGTGACGGTAGTTGAATTGCCTGATCTTAGCATAGCTGAATTCAAGCAACTGAAGGTAGGTAGCCAAGCCATGCTCCAGTTTAATCAGGCTCGGGCTGTATTTGTTAGTGGCTCTACAGCATATTTAAGTGATGCTTCAGGGGCTATTATTCTTGATGGTCTTGATATAGGCCTGGAAACAAATGATATCGTTGATGGTGTCATCTATGTTAAATATGCTCAGAATAACAAGATGCCCTATGCTTTAATTACGGATGCTACCGATATTAGTCCGTTAACTATTGAGAAGAGTAGTGAGGTAGAGCCGCGTGAAATGAAATTAGAAGATTTGGCCGAGGCCGACTATGCTGATTATGTATTGTTGAAGCAAACTAAGTTGGTTTTGGAAAGCGGTAAGGTATGGGCTGTCAGTGGTGACCGTCGCATTCGCTATTATAATAAATTAGGTGTAAAGGTTTCGTTGAAGAATTACAACGGCAAATATTTCGATTTGCCCGTCATCTATGGTACGGATATGTTGAATGGTGAACTGATAGACGAACTATATATCTTCAAACAACCTACAGAAGTTGACGACCCGACAGGTATCGTAGAGCTGCGAGGGGATGATGCCGACACGCATCAACCTGTGTTCAATCTGCAAGGTCAGCGCGTCAATCCTGCAACCAAAGGACTTCTGATTCGTGGTCGACGCAAGCTGTTTATCCGGTAATTATGTGCTTTCCGTTAATAAAATTGCACTTTTTTAGAAAAAATTAATGAAATCTTTTGTGATTTCCTTTTTATTTCTTATTTTTGCAGCCAAATTGCACATAATGTTGGAATTTGACATGCCGACATAGCAAACTGTAAGTGATAATCATTATTCACAAACATTTATATAATTAATAATTAAAACGAGAGAGATTTATGAAACAAAGATTAACAATGCTTCTGGCTGCGATGCTCCTCATGGTAGGAACAGCGCTAGCTCAGACTAGGGTTAATGGTACCGTTACCTCTCAGGAAGATGGTCAGCCCGTTATCGGTGCCTCCATTCTCGTTGTGGGAACACAAGTTGGTACCGTTACCGACGCTAATGGTAAGTTCTCGCTGACCTGTCCGGCAGGCAAGAACATGCTCCGTATTACGTATGTTGGTATGGAACCGCTTGAAGTGAGTGCCCGTCCTAACATGCGTATTGTGTTGACAAGCGATCAGACCGCCCTCGACGAGGTCGTTGTGGTTGCATATGGTACACAGAAGAAATCTGCGTTTACGGGTTCCGCTGCCATGGTAGGTGCTGCAGAACTTGACAAACATGTGACGACTAATGTGGCTAATGCACTGGCTGGTACAGTACCTGGCTTGCAGATTCGTGGTGGTAATAATGCCCCTGGTGCTTCGGAAAATGGCAAGATCAATATCCGTGGTATCGCGTCAATGTATGCCAATACTGATCCTTTGGTGATTGTTGACGGTGCACCTTATTCTGGTTCGCTGAGCAATATTTCACAGGATGACATTGAGTCGGTTAGTGTTTTGAAGGATGCTGCTTCTGCAGCTCTGTATGGTGCTCGTGGTGCTGCAGGTGTAATCCTGATTACTACCAAGAAAGGTAACAAGCAGGCTCCTAAGGTTAACGTTAATATGCGTTGGGGTGCCAACAGTCGCGCTGTGCAGGAATACGAAAAGATTACTGACCCCGGACAGTATTATGAGATGGCTTATGCAGGCCTTTACAATTATTACTATTATGGCCAAGGAAAGTCGGCTGCTGATGCAAACAAGGAGGCTAATTCCCACATGATTTCGGCATTGGGTTACCAAGTGTTCACAGTGCCAGAGGGCGAGCAGTTGATTGGCATGAACGGTAAGTTGAATCCGAATGCTACATTAGGTTTTGCTCAGAAGTCGAAAACAAGTGATGAGACTTATTGGTATCAGCCCGACGATTGGAATGATGCAGCATACAAGACAGGTTTCCGTCAAGAGTATGAAGCCAGTGTTAGCGGTGGTACAGACAAGAGTGATTATTTTATCTCTGCTGGTTATTTGAACGAGGATGGTATTATCGATAACTCCAGTTATGAGCGTTTTACTGCTCGCTTCAAGGCTAACTACGATCTTACGAAATGGTTGCGTGTTGGCGCGAATGTTGGCTATGTTCATAGTAATACAGTCAGTAATCCTAACAATGACGAGTATCAGCTTGGTTCTACTAACCTGAGCTACTACACATCTCGCATTGGTTCTATCTATCCTATATATGTTCGCGTGCTTGATGCTAATGGAAATCCTGTTATTCGTACGGATGCCAATGGTAATCCACAGTATGACTATGGTCGTCCTGGTACTGACTATCCTAATTCTCGCGCTTTCTTGCAGACAGGTAACCCCTTGGGTTCTAACCGCTATAACGACTTGACTATTGGACGCAATCAGCTGAATGCAACAGGTTTGGTTGATGTTATGTTTACTGAGTGGCTGCGTTTCAATGCTACTAGCACTATAAACTGGACTCATGCTAACTATTCGAAATATGATAGCCAGTTGTATGGTCCTAAGGTTAGTGTGAATGGTGAAATTCTGAAGTACCAAAACGATATTTATCGTCAGAATCATGTTCAGACGCTCAATTTCGCAAAGGCGTTTAACGCTCACAACGTTTCTGCAACTTTTGGTCATGAATGGTACGATCAGAAATATACGTATTTGACTGCTACTGCGCAAGGTCTGTTTACTCCTGAAGTTAAGGAAATTAATGCAGCCGCTAACCAGCAGTATAAGTCGGGCTCTTATACTCGTGAGTATAATGTTGAGGGATGGTTCGGTCGTGTACTTTACAACTATGACGAGAAATACTTTGCTGACGCATCTTTCCGTCGTGACGCTTCTAGCCGCTTCGATAAGGATAACCGTTGGGGTTCATTCTGGAGCGTTGGTGCCGGCTGGCTTATCAATAAGGAGAAGTTCTTTACTGCTAATTGGGTTGACCAGTTGAAATTAAAGGTTTCTATTGGTCAGACTGGTAACGATGGCCTGCCTTTTGACTGGTCGTATACCGATATCTATACACTGAGTTCTTCTTCTGCAACACAGATGACACCGTCGTTCTCACGTATTGGTAACAAGGATATTACTTGGGAGACAACTACAGCTTTGAACATAGGTGTTGACTTTGCCCTGTTCAAGAATCGTTTGACTGGTACTTTAGAGTACTACAACAAGAAAACGACCGATTTGTTGTTCTGGTTCTCTGTACCAGAGAGCTTTGGCGCTACCGGTTACTATTCTAACATTGGCGACAAGCGTTCGACTGGTGTTGAGTTGACATTGAATGCAGATATCATTCGCACAAAGGATATTACTTGGAGTGTAAACTTCAATATCGCCCATAACAAGGAGAAGATTTTGAAGCTTCCTGAGAACAAGATTAAGGTGAATGGTGGATTTGCTGAGACTTGGATTCCTTGGACGAGTGGTGCCTCTAATGGTTCTGTCCAGATGTGGTATGAAGAAGGTGGTTCTCTCTTCCAGCCATTTACATATGCCTATGCAGGTGTTAATGAAAATGGTGAGGCTCTTTATTATTACGACGAGGATTTGTCACCTCTGGGTGGTAAGGTTACTGCTAACAATACTGCTAAGGCTGCTTCCAAGAAGTCGGGTACAACAACCAATATTGGTGAGGCTTCTCGCTATGCAGGTGAGTCGATGCTGCCAGACGCTTATGGTGGCTTTGGCACGACGTTGAATGCTTATGGGTTTGACTTGAGCGTGAATTTTGACTACCAGATTGGTGGTAAGATTTACGACCGCCAGTATGCTGCTCTTATGAGCAACTGGGTGGATAATGGTGATGCTGGTTCTGCTTTCCACGTAGACCTGCTGAATTCTTGGACACCTAATAATAGTTCAACAAATATTCCTCGTTTCCAGTATGGTGATCAGTATAGTGTAGCAACATGCGACCGTTTCTTGGCTAGTGCTGCATACTTGAACTTCCAGTCGTTCACTATTGGCTATACATTGCCTAAATCACTGACCTCTAAAATTAAGCTTGACAAGGTTCGTGTATATGCTACAGGTGAAAATCTCTGTTTCTGGAGTGCCCGCAAGGGTCTCGACCCACGTTATGACTATGGTTCTACAGAGGCTCTGACTCCCTATTCGCTGATGCGTACCGTGATGGGTGGTATTCAGGTATCGTTCTAAATGGTAACAGAATTTTTAGATGAAAATAAGAATATGAAAAAGTCATTATTATATAGTATAGTAGCAGCCATGGTCATGCTTGTGACCCTCAATAGCTGCGTTAAGGAAATAGATCCTCAGACGAACTATGTCACTGCCAAACAAGCACAGGACGCACCAGGATCCTTCGATAGCTTTGTGTCCTCACTGACTAGTTCTTTAAATGGAGAATTTACTTATGGAGGTAGCAGTCATTATCCTTGGGATTTTGGCTATCCCTCATTCTTCCTACAGCGTGATGTAATGGGACAGGATATTGCTTGTGAAAGCAGTGGTTCGGAGTGGTATACCACTTGGTACACTTGCGGTACAGGCCTAGGCCCGACATATGCTGTCTGTCAGCTCCCTTGGAGATATTACTACAAGTGGATTAAGAATTGTAATATCGTTATTTCATTGGCCGGTCCTGAGCCAAGCGAAGATAAGAAGGATGGTGCAGGTATTGCTTATGCTATGCGTGCCATGTTCTATATGGACTTAGCTCGTATGTATTCTCAGGAGACCTATGGAAAGAATGTTGAGGCAGAAACAGTACCCATTGTAACTGAGTCAACAGCTGATCCCGCTAATCCACGTGCTACTAATAAAGCAATGTGGGAGTTTATATTATCTGACTTAGACAAAGCAGAGACATATCTTGCAAACTATAAGCGCAGTGATGTATATACACCTGACCTCAGCGTTGTTTATGGTTTGAAAGCTCGTGCTTACTTGACAATGGAAGACTGGGCTAATGCAGAGAGTTATGCTAAAAAGGCAATGGAGGGTTACACTATGATGACCCGAGATCAATACCTCTCTCAGAAAGAAGGATTCAACAAGCCAAACGAAGCTTGGATGTTCGGTTTGACATTCCGTTCTAGTGATCCCAATATTACTGAGAATGATGCCGACTCTAGTTGGGGCTCTCAGATGATTATTGAGGTTAGCGCTTCAGAGTGCGGTTATTCGGCTAACTATGTAGGACCGAAGCGTATCGACGCTCATCTGTTTAATACTATCCCTGCTAGCGATTTCCGTCGTATGTGCTTTATCGATCCTGCAGTTGATGCTGTACTTTCAGCTGCAAATCCCAAGACCGAAGATGGCGAAGCTGCCATTACAGCGGCTCTAAGTCCTTACACTGACGACCCCATGGGCGTTTATAATACAGGCTATAATGTATCTGCTCGTGGTTCTGTTGGTTGTATCGAGATTAAGTTCCGCCCGAAAGATGGTGAGCATGCCAATCAGTATGAGGCCTTCACAGTTGCAGTGCCTTTGATGCGTGTTGAAGAGATGAAACTCATCGAAGCTGAGGCTGCTGGTATGCAGGATCAGGCTCGTGGTATAGCTCTGCTCACCGCGTTTGCAAAGACTCGCGATGAGAACTACGAATATGGTTTGCATCAGGAAACTTATTATAACACTTCTAACTCGATGTTCCAGAACGAAGTATGGTGGCAGCGTCGCGTGGAGTTGTGGGGTGAAGGATTTGCTACTTTCGATATCAAACGTCTAGGTAAGGGTATTATTCGCTCTTATGAAGGCTCTAACCATCCTGCTGGCTATCAATGGAATCAGGAGAGCACTCCACAGTGGATGAATCTCTGTATCGTGCAGACTGAGACTAATAATAATCCTGCATGTACAAATAACCCGACACCTGTGGCTCCAAAGGGAGATTCGCCAAAGTTTAGCTTCTAATAGTTGACCTTCATTATAATTATAGGTTTTACAAATTAAGAGAATAAAGAATATGAAAAGATATTTTGAAAGTACAATACTCGTCCTCTTGTCCATTCTGACATTCACGGCATGTTCTGAGGACGAAGGAACTTCGCCAGGCAGTGATGGGCAGCCACATGTATCGCTGAACATGTACCCAGCTTCCCTTCCATATGACTCTGACAACGACCAAATTTTGCGTATGGCTGTTAATCAGCAGACAGAATCTGTTTATTATCTGGCAGAAAAGACTGCAGATAAAGATGCTCGCGGAATGGCTGCAGATGCCTATGCTGACTATGTGGTAAGTAATGGAAAGCAGGCAAATTTGGAGACCGACGCTTTTTCTGGAGGTAAGACAGGTGATGTTATTATCGAAGGAATGAAGGGTGATTATACTATTACTGCCGTCGCAGTGTCTGGAGGTACTAAAGTTAGTTCGTCTGTGACGTTCTGGGGTCCCAACTGGCTTGATGTCACCAACGGTACTTATACCTTCAGTGCTCGTGCTCAACAGCGCCTTGGTGTTGAAGAGAAGAAGAGCACAGTATTGCAGTGTCTTGAGTCTGATCCAACCCAGTATCGTTTCAAGAACTTGTATGGTGTGGGTCACTCTTTGTTGCTGACACTAACAGACAAAACGGATAAAGATGATTATGATAAGCTACAGTATTTCCGTGTGCAGCCACAAGCAACTCCGTTCACTTATAGTAGCTATGGTACAATTAGCGTTCGCGACTTGGGCTATTGGCAGGATGACGATAGTTATGCTTATGATCCGGGTTATGGTTGCTTCATGTATACTGAAAACTACAAGAATTTTGTTGTCGTAGCTGTTCAGTACTACGTATCGGCAGGTAGCCTTGGTTATGGCTGGGACGAGTTTGAACCAGAAAAATAAGTAGTTTATTCTAAATTCAACAAATCGGGAAGCAATTCATTAGAATGCTTCCCGATTTACTTTTTACCGCTTGTCTTTGAAGAACTGTTGCATCAGTTGGCGGCACTCGTCTTCGAGGATACCACCTACAACGGTACATTTGGGGTGTAGGGCATGGGGAGCGTAATCGGAAAAGCCACGCTTTTCGTCGCGACAGCCATAGACGATGCGGGGTATCTGACTCCAGCCTAAGGCGCCTGCGCACATGGTGCAGGGCTCTACTGTGACGTAAAGCGTACAATCAGTCAGGTATTTACCGCCTAATTCATTTGCTGCCATCGTGATAGCCTGCATTTCGGCATGGGCTGTTACGTCGTGCAGCGTCTCTGTCAGGTTGTGGGCACGGGCAATGATGCGGTCTTGGCATACGATGACGGCACCAATGGGTATTTCGCCTTCGTCGTAGGCGGCTTCAGCCTCTTGTAAGGCCTTGCGCATGTATATGTCATCTTTATTTTGTTGTTCCACGATGCAAAGATACGAATTTTTTTTGTATCTTTGCATCGTGGAATGGAAAATAATACATATTGACGAGACAGACTCAACGAACCAGTGGCTGAAGGATCACGGGGACGGTTCTCCTGATCCGTTGGTTGTCGTGGCTGACTATCAGACGGCTGGTCGTGGCTGTGGCACGAATACATGGGAGAGCGAACGGGGTAAGAACCTG